>Ga0209233_1000107_pt1:0-197500 | contig 267399 bp, 249 predicted proteins | sample AraplaCL_Cvi_mCL_FD_184269 | JGI IMG/M metagenome (GOLD analysis project Ga0209233, IMG submission 184269) | Arabidopsis root microbial communities from the University of North Carolina, USA - plate scrape CL_Cvi_mCL (SPAdes) (version 2) | ecosystem: Host-associated > Plants > Roots >... | reverse complement strand
CACCGCTGCAGGCGAGTGTAGGGCGGGCTCGAGGCAACATTGTACAATGTTCTGTACAAGTAGGAAATGTCAGTGACCGGCATGACATTTCGAACCAAGGCGCGCGACGCGCGCCACGACCCGGTGATTCAATCGCGTCTGCAGCTGCGCTACCCCGCATGATCGCAGCGGAAAGCCGCTATGTCTTTCTCATCGTCGGCAACGGAAATGCGCCCGGCCGCGAACGGCGCTGATCTTCAGGGCGCCGTCTCAAGCCGACTGTATATAGCTGCGCATCGCCTCGGCATCGGCCTCGATCCGGTCGATGCGATATTTGACGAGGTCGCCGATCGAGATGAAGCCGATCAGCTGGCCGCCCTCGACCACCGGCAGATGCCGGACCCGCCGCCGCGTCATCAGCGAAAGCGCGCCGATCGCTGCCTCGCCCGGGCTGACGGTGATCGCGGGCGCGGTCATCACCGCACCCACTTTCAGGTCGAGCGCCGCCGCGCCGTGGCTCTTCAGCGCATGGATCACGTCGCGCTCGGAAAATATGCCGCTGACCGTGGCCCCGTCCATCACCGGCACTGCGCCGATTCGTCGGTCGGCGAGCAAAGCGACCGCTTCCCCCACGCTCTGGTCCGCGGTGACCGAAACCACCTCGCGCCCCTTGCCGCTCAGGATCGCTGCTATCGTCATTGACCTGCTCCTCGTGCGTGGCTCGTTTTTTCCGAGTCTGTGAGGCGCTTGAGGATTCCACGTTTGGCGCGCAATGGGAAGCATGAGCGAGCGGAAACCCGGGTTGGATGACCCCGAATATGCGGCTTTTGCCTGGGGCCGCTATCGGCGCATCCTGTTCTGGATGGGGCTGGTGTCCCTGATCGCCGGCGTGATCGCGGCGGTGGCGCTCAACGCTTTCTACGGGCCGCTCCACCTTATCGCGATTCTTGCCGCAATTGGCGGCATCGGCGGCTCGGTGCTGATGGCCTCGGCGCTGATGGGGCTGGTGTTCCTGAGCTCGGGCACAGGCTATGACGAATCGGTGGACGACCGGGACGAGCATCCCCTCTCCTGATCGCGCCTCTCCTAGTCGCGCCCGCCCAGCACCTCGAGCTTGAGGGCGAACTCCAGTGTCGCCTCGCCATTGGCTGGCACCGTGACGCGCCACACCTTGCGGCCCTTGCGCTCGACCAGCGCGCCCCTGGCCGAGGCGATCTTGTAGGGGATGGCCAGCTCGAACGTCTCGGGCGTGGACCGCGCGTTGGTGACCCGCACTGAATAGGGCTTGCGGTGCTCCGATGGCGGCCGCGCCGTGATCGCGTAGCGGACATCGCTGCTCTCTCCGGCACCGAACTCGATTTCGTCGCCGATCGCGTGATCCAGCACATTGCTTTCGCCGACCAGCAGGGACGCCCCCCGCGCCTGCTCGAACACCGCGACCCCGCCGGCCGGCAGCGGCAGGCCCAGTCCTTTCGCTTCCCTGTTTTCCGTACGGAGGATCAGTGCCGTCGCCTTGCTTTCCGGCTCGGCGCCGCGCGCATAGTCGAATTCTTCGAAGTCGCCGGTATAGATGCGGTCGAAGCTGATCTTCCGGCGGTCGATCATCGCGACCTGCTTGCGGCTTTGCGCGGCGACAGTGACGGGCTCGGGAATCCGGTAGAGCTTGAGATCGCCAAGCTCCTCCTGAGTCGCCACCATCACCACCGACACCGCGACTGGTGACGACATGACGACCTCGCGACGGCGAGTCCCGGTGACGATGATGTCGGAATATGATTCCAGCGCTTCGGCCTGTATCGTGCGCACCGGCACCGGCCGATCAATGCCCCAGCGGTCGTGCGTGCTGGTGATGTCCATCGGCCAGCAGCGCAGATGCAATTCCGGCGCCGGCCCTTTGGGTTGCTCCCGATCTCCTTCCTTGTTCGGAGCGCCGGCGATCGCCTGGGTCCGCGCACCGGCAAATCCCTGGCTGCCGCCATTCGCGACCGTCATCCAGGCGAACAGATCGAGCGTCTTGCCGTCATCGGCGATGCTGGCGACATAATTGGCCGCCCAGTCGAAGCCCTGGGAAAGATAGGAGAGCTGGACCGTCGCGGTCGCTGGCGCGACGCTGTCGGTGATGACCGAAAGCGTCGGCCTGGCGAAGAGATCCTCGGGCACGCCCGGATAGGACAGGGATTCGGGCAAGCCCGAACAGCCGAGCGCCTCGACCCCCTCGGCCGTCGTCAGCAGGACGCCGCCACCCGGACCCGCCTCGATCACCGCGTCGCCGACCGTCACCTTGCCGGTCGCGCGATTGGTGCGGGTGATGGTGACGCGACGCTTGAGATTGGCATCGACCAAGCCGGCCGGCGAGAGCAGGCGCGCGTCGCGATTCTTCTCCTTCACGCCGCGCGGCAGCCCGGTGACGATCGCGGTTTCGGGCAGCATGCCTTGCGAAACGCCCTGGAACCGGATGATCGCGCGGCCGGCCGGCAGGGTGATCGTCCGCGTTTCGGTGATCAGGGCGTAGCCGCCGGGCCAGCGCGGATCGATCGCGCCTTCGTTCCGGCCGGGATCGTGGTAGAGCGTCACCGACACGGCATCGACTCCGGTGGACTCGACGATCGTCTGCGCCGCCACCGGCATGGGCACGAGCAGCGCGGCCCAGAAAGCGAGGCGTCGCACGGTCAGCCCGAGAACTTGAATGACACGTCGAGCGTCGCCGTGCCGTTGGCGGGCACGATCACCCGCCAGACCTTGCGGCCCTTGCGCTCGATCAGCGTGTCGCTCGCCGAGGCGATCCTCGGCGGCAGGGCGAGCTCGAAGGTTTCCGGCGTCGAGCGGGCATTGCTGACGCTGAAGCTAAAGAGCGCGCGCTTGTGCGCCCGTGGCTGGGCCACGGTGACGAAGCGAAGGTCGGGGCTCGCACCGACGCGGAACTCGATCTCCTCACCGATCGCGTGATCAGCGACATTGCTCTCGCCGACCAGCATCGACTCGCCCCGGGCAGTCTCGAACACCGCAACCGCGCCCGTGGGCAGGGGCAGGCCGAGGCCCTTCGCCTCGCGATTCTCGGTGCGCAGGACCAGGGCAACCGGCGTGCTCGGCCGCTCCCCGGGGCTTCCGTAAAAGGAGCCGTCGAAGTCGGCCATATAGATGCGGTCGAATGCTACGCCCTTGCGATCGATCATCGCCACCTGCTTGCGGCTCCGCGCGGCGACGGTGACCGGCTCGGGCACCCGGTAGAGCTTGAGGTCGCCAAGATCCTCCTGCTCAGCCATCATCGGCGGCGGGGGCGGAGGTGGCGGAGGCGGCGGCGGTGGAGCGAACCTGTTCCCGCGCACGCCCCGCACGCGCATGAGGGACTCGCTGATATTGGTGTCCGGAAACGCCCCGATATCCTGGGCGATTATCCGCTCGATCCCCCATTTCGGATGCGTGCTGGTGATGTCCATCGGCCAGCATTTCAGGATGAGCTCGGGCGGCGGCCCCTTGGGCAATCGCGCCGCTTCCTCGCGGTGCAGCCCGCCCGCCACTGCCTGGGTTCCGGCATCGGCAAAGCCCTGGCTGCCGCCATTCGCCACCGTCAGCCAAGCGAACAGGTCGAGCGTCTTGCCGTCCTCGGCGACGCGCGCGACATAATTGGCGGCCCAGTCGAAGCCCTGCGACAGATAGGAAAGCTGCACCGTCACGGTCGCTGCCGCAGCGCTGTCAGTCACCACCGACAGGGTCGGCTTGGCGGAGAGGCCCTCGGGCACGCCGGGGTAGGACAGGGATACGGGCAGGCCCGAGCACCCCAGCGCCTCGACCCCTGCAGCCGTGGTCAGCAACACGCCGCCGCCCGGCCCCGATTCGATTACGGCGTCTTCGGTCTTCGTCTTGCCGGTCACGCGATCCGTGCGGGTGATGATCACGCTGCGCTTCAGATAGGCGTTGATCAGCGAGGCCGGCGAGAGCAGGCGCGCATCGCGATTCTTCTCGTTGATCCGTTTCGGCAGCCCGGTGACGATCGCGCTTTCGGGCATCATGCCTTCCGACACGCCCTCGAAGCGGATCACCGCGCGGCCCGCCGGGAGGCTGATCGTCCGCGTCTCGGTGATCAGCGCATAGCCGCCGGGCCAGCCGGGCTTGATCGCGCCCTCGCCCCGGCCCGGTTCGCGATAGAGCGTCACCGACACTTTATCGATCCGGTCCGAATCGACGATCGTCTGCGCCACCGCCGGTGTGGCGGCGAGCAGCGCGACCGAGATGGCGATCCGCCACATCGTCAATACCGCGTATCGAACACCACGTTCAGCGACGCCTTGCCATTGGCGGGCACCGGCACCTTCCACTCCATCCGATCGGCCGAGACGCGCTCGCCCGTGATAGCCTGATCGACGATGCGGACATCGCCCCACAGCCCGTCCTGGGCGAAATCGACCGTCACGCCTTCGGGCCGGGCATTGGTGAAGTCGTAGCGCATCGTCGTGCGCCAGCGGCTCGACGACTGGCGCTTGCGTTCGACCACGGTCGCGGTGCCCTTCACGTCGAAGGCGTCACCGGTGCGGATCGACATTTGCGATCCCATCGGCGTCGCCTCGATCCGGTTCTCGCCGATGAATTGCGGATCGCCCCGCGCATCGCGCATATAGACCCGGATCGTGCCCGCCGGGAGCTGATCGCCCAGCCCGCCGTTCCGGGACGTCGAGAATTTGAGCACGGTCGAGGCGCTGCGCGGATCGGACGTGGTGCCGAGCCAGCCATTGATCCATTCATAGGCCTTGCGCGCCGGCGCACCCTTCACATCAAGAAAGCTGACCTGCTTCTGCTGGGCGTTGGCGATCGTCGTGCGCTCGCCGAGCGGATAGAGATAATAGTCGCCGAGCCGCTCGCGCGGGCCGGTCTCGGTGCCGGCTTCCTTGATCGTCCCGGTTTCCAACTGCGAAAAATTGCTGTTGCCGCGATTCGGGTTGCCTGCGACCAGCAGCACATCGGCATTGTTATAGGTGGTGCCGGTGCTGTTGGTGAGCGTGACCCAGCCCTGCATGTCGATCGCCGCCTTCGCCTCGTCGAACAGCATGACATAGTCGCTGGTCCAGCCGAGGCCCGGCGTCAGATAGCTGAGCGTCGCCGGCACGCGGCCGGCGCGGGCGACCTGGAGCGTGACCGACAGGGTCGGGCGAGCGCGCAGATTCTCCGGCACCTTGTCGAACACGACTCGCACCGGCAGCCCGTCGTCGCGCAGCACTTCGATCCGGTTGCCGATCTGCAGCACGATGCCGCCATTGGCGGCGAGCACCTTGGCCTGCTCGCGCGTCTCGACGCCGGTCGCCGGGTTGGTGCGCACGATCGTGATGACCGAGCCGACCGCCTTTTCCATCAGCTTGTCGGGCGACAGGAGGTCATAGTCGAAATTCTGCTCGACGATGCCGAGGCCCACGCCGGACAGAGTCACCGTCTCGGACCGGATCTGCGCCGAGACGTCCGGAAATTCCTGCCGGGTGCGGCCGGCGGGCAGATCGAGCTGGCGGACATCCTGCACCAGCGACTGGCCATTCTGGTAGATGGTGACCGCGAGATCGCCCTGTGCGCTTGGGCCGGTCGGGTTGATCGGTGTCGTCTGCGCCGCAGCCGCGGCAGGCAGCGCCGACAGCGCCAGCATGGTCCAGAACCGCATCCCCGTCCTCCCAGGTTATGAAGTATCAAGCTAGCCTGAAGGGGGCTGACGTCAATGGCTTCGCGTTCCGGGCGGACATGAAAAAGGCCGGCCCCGCATGTTGCAGGACCGGCCCATTTTTCTTCGCTGTCAGGCGATCAGCTCGCTGAGGTCGTCTCGCTCGCCGGCGGACGGCCGCGGCGACGGCGAGGCTTTTCCTCGGCCTCGTCCGGCACGACCGCCGAGATGCTCAGCGACGGCGGCAGGAGATCGGCCTCGAACAGGGCGGGTGCCTCTTCCTCGACCGGGCGACGCGGCGGACGACCACGGCGCGGGCGCTCCTGGGCTACCGGCGCTGCCTCGGGCGCTGCGTCCTGACGAGGCGCTTCCTGGCGAACCGGCGCCTCGCGCTGTTCCCGCTGGGGCTGCGCCTCGCGGCGGGGCGCACGGTCCTCGTCATCCTGCGCATAAGGTGCGCGGTTGCCGCGATCCCCTGCACTGCGATCATTGCCGTTGCGATCGCCCCGATCGTCGCGGGCATAACGATCGTTATTGCCCTCATGGCCATTGCCGTTGTTGCGCGAGCGCGGACGCTCGTCATCATATTGGCCGGGCTGCTGGCTATATTGCTGGTTCCCGTTCGGGCCCTCGTTCTGGCGGTTGCCCCGATCCTGGCGGTCCTGGTTGCCGTTCTGGCCATTATAGCCATTTCCGTTCGACTGGCGCGGCTCCTGCTGGCGCGGTTCGGCCTGACGCGGCTCGGGGCGCGCGATCGGCTCGCCGTCCTCGTCATATTCCTGCTCGTCTTCCTCGTACGCAGCGCCGCCATTCTGGCGGCGATTCTCCTCGAAGCGCGAGCGCGTCTCGGCGAGCACGCGGAAATAATGGTCCGCGAACTGCAGATAATATTCGGTGTTGACGCGGTCGCCCTGCATCTGTGCGTCGCGGGCAAGCGTCTTGTATTTCTCGAGCAACTGGGCGGCATTGCCGCGCGCGCGATTGTCGATCCGATTGCCATTATCCTGGCGGCCCGGATTACCTTGCGGGCGCTGTTGCTGCCCGCCACGGCCGCGACGGCGGCCGGCCTGACGATTATTGATCAAGTGTTGTTGTCCTGTCCTTCGAAACCAACCTGGTCGTGCTCCAGAAATGTGGATGCATGTCCCTTGGCTCGTTGACGCCGACCATCGGCGAAACGATCCTGCCACGGCCGCCGGACGACAGCGACTTCATGACGAAGGGAGCGGGCAACAGCCCGTTTTCAACCGGTTATGATGAAAACGCGTGCCCCCGCCCCGCTCATAGCGGCTGGCGGGCCAATCTCCAAGAGGAATATTGTGACGATTTCGGGACTTTTCAAGTGACGACCAGTGCGCGGGGATTGCCGCCGAGATCGTGACGAAGGGTAGCGGAGAGGCCCTGGGCGATGAGCAGTGCCGTGACTGCGTCGGCCTGGGTGGCGCCGATTTCGAGGATCGCTGCGCCGCCGGGGGCGAGCAGGCGCGGGAGTTGGGGGACGATGATGCGATAGGCGTCAAGGCCGTCCGGGCCTGCGAACAGAGCGGTAGCCGGCTCATGGTTGCGCACTTCCGCGGGAAGCTGCTCTCCGGTGCCGATATAGGGCGGGTTGGCGAAGATCAGATCGAACCGGCCGGTCACGGCGGCCGCCCAGTCGCCGCTTTCGAAGCGGGCGCGGTTGGCTATGTCCAGCCGATCGGCATTGGCGCGGGCATAGCCCAGCGCCTCGGCCGACAGGTCGATGCCGAGGCCTTGCGCCTCCGGCCATTGGTTGAGCGCGGCGAGGAGCAGGGTTCCCGGGCCGGTGCCGAGATCGAGCATCGTCGCCGGCGCATGGTCGGCGAAGTGATCGACTGCCGCCTCGATCAGCGTCTCGCTGTCGGCGCGTGGCACAAGGGCACCGGGGCCGACCAGGAGATCGATCGTCCAGAAGGCACGGGTGCCGGTGATGTAGGCGATCGGCTCGTGCGCGATACGGCGGGCGACGAGGGGGGCGAAAGCCGCGGGGGCGGGATCGTCGAGGTGGTGGAGGAGCAGGGCTTCGCGGGTAACCCCTAGGGCGTGGGCCATAAGGAGTTCGGCATCGAGGCGGGGGGTTTCGGAGACGCTGGCGAACGCACCTGTGGCCTCAGCGAGCGCCCTTCTTACCTCCCCTCCCGCTTGCGGGAGGGGATTGAGGGGTGGGCTCTCGCTCACCGCGTGCGCTCCGCCCGTGGCAGGCCGGGAGCCCACCCCCGACCCCTCCCGTAAACGGGAGGGGAGAAGCTAAGCATCGAGACTTGCCAGCCTTTCAGCCTCGTCCTCAGCGATCAGCGCCCCGATCAACTCGTCCATCTTGCCGTCGAGAATTTCCGGCAGCCGGTGCAGGGTCAGGCCGATCCGGTGATCGGTCACCCGTCCGTCCGGGAAATTATAGGTCCTGATCCGCTCCGAGCGATCCCCCGACCCGACCATCGATTTCCGCGCGCCGGCGCGCTCGCTGTGCAGTCGGTCGCGCTCCAGCTCGTACAGGCGGGTGCGGAGCACCTTCATCGCCTTGGCCTTGTTCTTGTGCTGCGATTTCTCGTCCTGCTGGATGACGACGAGGCCAGTTGGAATATGCACGATCCGCACCGCCGAATCGGTGGTGTTGACTGACTGACCGCCCGGCCCTGACGACCGGTAGATATCGATCCGCAGATCCTTGTCGTCGATCTTGACGTCGACTTCCTCGGCCTCGGGCAGCACCGCGACGGTGGCGGCGGAAGTGTGGATGCGCCCGCCCGCCTCGGTGACGGGCACGCGCTGCACCCGGTGGACGCCGCTTTCGAACTTGAGCCTGGCGAACACACCCTTGCCCTCGACCGAGGCGATCGCTTCCTTGAAGCCGCCGGAATCGGACGAGGAAGCGGAGATCAGCTCGACCCGCCAGCCCTGGGATTCGGCATAGCGCTGGTACATCCGGAACAGGTCGCCAGCGAAAAGGGCTGCCTCATCGCCCCCGGTGCCGGCGCGGATCTCGAGCATCGCCGCGCGCTCGTCCGCCGCGTCGCGCGGCAGCAGCGACAGAGCGAGCGCGCGCTCGGCATCGGGCAGGGTCGAGCGGATCGACTCGATCTCCTCCCGCGCCATCGCCCGAAGCTCGGGGTCACCCTCCTCTTCCATCTGCGAAAGGGTATCGAGCTCAGTGCGCAACCGCCGCACTTCGCTCGCCGCGCGCACGACCGGCTCGAGCTCGGCATATTCCTTGGAGACGGCGACGAAGCGCTCGGACGGCAGGTCGCCGGTCGCCATCTGCGCCTGCAACTCGTCCCGCCGCGCCTCGATCTGCGCGATCCGCTCGGGGGAGATGGTGGTCATGAAGCCTGCAGTACCCCGACCAGATCAGCGAACGCCACTTCCGACTGGTCGCCAGACCCGAGCGCCTTGACCGAGGCGACCCCCTTGGCGAGCTCGGAATCGCCCAGGATCACGGCGAAGCGCGCACCCGCCGCATCGGCCCTGGCCATGCGCCGCTTCATGTTGCCGCGAAACGCCATGTCGGTCGCTATCCCGGCACGACGCAGATCCGCGAGGATGCCGAGCGCGCGCGCTTCGGCTGCGTCGCCCATCGGGATGATGACTGCCTCGATCCGCTCCGCCTCGGGCTCGGCGAGCAGCATCGCCAGCCGCTCGACCCCCGCCGCCCAGCCGACGCCCGGCGTCTCGGGCCCGCCGAGCGAGCCGATCAGCCCGTCATAGCGCCCACCCGCGAGCACCGTGCCCTGCGCGCCGAGCCGGTCAGTCACGAACTCGAACGCCGTGTGGCGATAATAATCGAGCCCGCGCACCAGCCGGTCATTGCGGGTCCAGGCGACGCCCGCCGCGTCGAGACCTTTGGTCACGCTCTCGAAAAAGGCGCCCGCCTCGCTCGTCAGATACGCATCGATGCCGGGTGCCGAATCGGCGATCGGCCGGTCCTTCGGGTCCTTGCTGTCGAGAATGCGCAACGGATTGCGCTCCAGCCGCGCCTTGCTGTCCTCGGACAGGTCGCTCGCATGTTGTTCGAAATGGGCGACGAGCGCAGCCCGCCAGGCATCGCGCGTCTCGGCGTCGCCGAGCGTGTTGAGCTGCAGCGTCACCCCGTCCTGAATGCCGAGCTCGCGCAGCAGCTGATCAGCCAGCACCAGCAACTCCACATCGGCCGCCGGTTCGGCCGCGCCGATCACCTCGGCGTCGATCTGGTGGAACTGGCGGAAGCGGCCCTTTTGCGGGCGCTCGTAGCGGAACACCGGCCCGGCAGTCGCAAGCTTCAGCGGCGCATATTGCTGCCAGCCCTCGGTCAGATAGGCGCGGGCAATGCCTGCGGTAAATTCAGGCCGCAGCGTCAGCGAATCCCCGCCGCGATCCTCGAAGGTGTACATCTCCTTGGAAACGACGTCAGTGGTCTCACCCAGCGACCGCGCGAATACGGCGGTGGATTCGAACACCGGGATATCGACCCGCTGGAAACAATAGAGCCGCCGAACATTATCGAAGGCATCGAGCACACGCGCGAAGCGGCGTTGCTCGTCGCCGAAGATATCCTGCGTGCCGCGGATTCGCTTGGGGGTTTCGATACGGGCCATAAGGCGGCGCTATCTATGCGAGGGCCGCCCCGAGCGCTAGGCCTTCGCGTTGTAAAGAGGAATGACGCGTGATCCAGCTCGGCAACAAGATAGCGCCAACGCGGTTCGTCGCGTTCGTCATCGCCTTCGCGATCGGCCTCGCGATACTCATCCCGATGATGGGCTGGGGCGTCGGCACGATGGCCGCCTTCGACATCGCAAGCGCCCTGTTCCTTGCACTGGTCGCGCCGCTGCTCAGCAGCAAGGCAGCCGATATGCGCCAATTCGCCAAGGACAATGACGCCAATCGGGCGCTGCTGCTCGGCTTATCGGCGGTGGTGCTGATGGTGGTCCTGGTCTCGGTCGCGAGCGAGATGCAGGGCATCAAGGGCAGCATTCCGAAAACGGCCCTGCTCATCGCGACCCTGGTGCTCGCCTGGCTGTTCTCGAACACAGTCTACGCACTCCACTATGCGCATATCTATTATGTCGAAGACGGCGGGAAAGACAGCGGCGGGATCGTCATCCCCGGCTGCGACGAGCCCGATTACTGGGATTTCGTCTATTTCAGCTTCACCCTCGGCATGACTTTCCAAACGTCGGACACCCAGATCGAATCCTGGCGGATCCGCCGCATTTCGATCGGCCAGTGCCTCGCCGCCTTCGTCTTCAACATCGGCGTGCTCGCCTTCTCGATCAATGTACTCGGCGGCGGCTGAGACTCCTACCGGACCAAGGCTTCGTAGCGCCGGTCCAGGGCGACGGCGCTCGCCATGTCCGCTTCGGCCCGGCTAGCGTCGCCGCGCTGGCGCCATAACAGGCCACGGTTGTAATAATTGCGCGCGGCGTCCGGCGCATAGCGCACGGCCCGGTCGAGATCGGCAAGCGCGGCGTCGAGCGCCCCTTTTCGCGCATAGACCAGCCCGCGATTGAGATAGGCGAAGGAGAGCTGCGGCGAGACGACGATCGCCTGATCAAAGGCAGCGATCGCTCCGTCGGGATCATTCCGCCAAGCCCGGGACAGGCCATCGGCGACATGGGCAGCCGCGCGACCGGCCGGGCCGGGCGCGGCAGGATCGACCAGGGTCGTGCAGGCCCCGAGCCGGTGGCTCGGATCATTCACCGTGCAGGCATTCCAGTCGCCCCGGCCGGCCGGCTTCGCTGCCCGCCGCTGGGCGGTCACGACCAGGCCCGCGCTGGCAGATCTGCTCACGCGCGACCCGGTGACCACCACGTCACCCTCGGACAATGTCTCAGGCGCCGGCGGTGCCGGAGGCGCCGCCGCGACAGCAACCGGGGGTGGAGGTGGAGCCGCTGGCGGCGGCGGTGGCGCTGGAGCCGCGTCAGCATATCCCACCCTGTTCGCCGACCAGCCGGCGACGTCCTTATCCAGCCTTTTCGCATCCGCCGGTTGCGGCGCGGGCGCGGAAAAAGACTGCATATTCGCTTTGTCGCGCGCGTCGATGCCGCGGGCATTCGGCTTCAGGGCATCAACCGGCGCATTGCCGCTATCGGCGACAACCGCCGCTGGCGGACTAGCCGGCACCGGCTCAAGCTTGAGGGATGCCGCCGGCGGAGGATTTGCAGCCAGGGTCGGTGGCGCGGGCGGCGGAAGCCGCCCGGCGACCGGTCCGGGAACCGCCGGGCTTGTTACGACTCTGGGGACGACTCCGGGTACGGCGCTGGAGACAGGGCTGGGAACAGCGCTAAGCGGAGCCTCCCTGCTGACGCTGCTGAACCGGTGATCGCCCGACATCCACACCGGCAAGCCGATCAGCGCGACCAAGACAATAGCGACGAAAGCGGCGATCTGCGGGCGGGCGACCCTTCCCCGCCACGGCTTTGGTGTCGCGACGCCGGGTCGATCGGGCGCTTCCCCATCGAAGCGCCGCAACGCCGCTGCGATCGCCGCGTCGCGCCGGGCGGGCCGGGGCGGCGGCGGTTCGGGCAGGGCTGCCGAGATATCGCTGTCGCTGCTCATGCTCAGGACCCGTCGGCCGGTCGCACCGGACGACCCCAATCGCTACAGGAAACGCGCGGCCCGGCGCGGCAGGAGGAACGACACAGCATCTGCCGGCCTTATAGCCTGTATTGCGGGCTGGTCGAATGCATCAGGCGCGGCGGCAGCGGCAAGCTCGCCGCCGCGCCCGCCGGCCTAGCGATCGAGCCGGGCGAGCGCCTCCGCCGACTTCGCCGCGCGGACCAGCTGGACGAACTCCGAGCGATAGCCGAAGCTGTCCTCGCCCCGCGCGCCGGCCGCGACCCGCAGCACATCGTCATAGGTCATCGAGCCGCTATATTTGCCGCCGCGCAGCAGCTCGGCAAAGGCCGCGACGCCGGTCGCAAAGCGAGCATCCTGCGGCGCATCCTCGAAGCGGGCGGTTTCCGACGCCCGGTCGATCGGCGTCGAGATCAGTCGGCTCGTATCCGATTTCGGCAGCTTGTAGCGGATCTTCACAAAGCCATATTCGCTGCCGCGAGACGCCACCGGCTCGGAGGGCTTCGCATAGCGCAGATCGCCGATCGCGCGCGGGCCGCCCACCGGCACCACCTCGTAGAGCGCCGTCACTGTCTGGCCCGAGCCGACATCGCCCGCATCGACCTTGTCATTGTCGAAGTCGTCGCGGTTGAGCATGCGAGTCTCGTAGCCGACCAGCCGATATTCGGCGACGGTCGCCGGGTTGAACTCGACCTGGATCTTCACGTCCTTGGCGATCGGAAACAGGGTCGAGGTCGCCTCGTCGACCAGGGTCTTCCGCGCCTCGTTGATCGTGTCGATATAGGCGGCAGTGCCATTGCCGTTCTGCGCCAGCGTCTGCATCAGCGCGTCGTTATAATTTCCCATGCCGAAGCCGAGCACCGAGAGGAACACGCCCTTGCCGCGCTCGCGCTCGATATAGCCCTTGAGCTCCTCCTGGTTGGTGATGCCGATATTGAAATCACCGTCCGTCGCCAGGATGACGCGGTTGACGCCCTCGCGATCGAGATTCTCCTCGGCCAGCGTATAGGCTTGGCGGATGCCCTCGGCGCCCGCGGTGCCGCCCCCGGCGCCGAGCCCGTCGATCACCGCGAGGATCTTCTGCTTCTCGCTCGCCCGGGTCGGCGGCAGCGCGGTGCCGGCATAGCCGGCATAGGTGACGATCGAGACGCGGTCATTCGCGTCGAGCTGGCCGACCAGCATCGCCAGCGACTGCTTCACCAGAGGCAGCTTGTTCGGCTCCTCCATCGATCCCGAGGTGTCGATCAGGAAGACGAGATTGGCGCGCGGCCGGGTCGCGTGCTGAATCGCATAGCCCCTGATGCCGATCCGGACGAGCTTGCGCCCCTGTGTCCAGGGGCTCGGGAACACCGCGACATTGGTGGTGAAGGGCTGTTCGGCGGAACGCGGCGCGGCATAGTTATAGGGGAAATAATTGACCATCTCCTCAGTCCGCACCGCCGCCGGCTGCGGCAGCATATTGCGGTTGAGCGAGGCGCGGACAAAGGAATAGGACGCGGTGTCGACATCGATCGAGAAGGTCGAAACCGGCTCTTCCCGTACCACCTTGAAGGGATTCTCCGACACGGACGTGAATTTGTCGCGGCCGACGTCGTGATAGGGCGGCGGCGCGGGTCTGCGCTCGTCGCCCGGGACATAGCCTGCGGAAATGCCTGCCGACCAGCGGCTCATCTTGTCCGCCGTCATCATGACGGGTGCCGGGGGAGCGGCAGGTGGCGGGGGCGGTGCATACGCCTCGGGATAGGCGGGACCGTCCCTCAGTTCGGCAGGTGCATCCACGCGCCGTCCGGTGACGACCACGTCCGTGGCCGACGGCGGAGACACCTGATCCGAGGCGGTGGCGGGCGTCTTGTCAGTGCCGGTTTCGCTGCAGGACATGACAAGCATGGCGGCCAGTCCGGCGAGGATCGCCGGATACAGGCGGGGCGCATGACGTAAGCGGGGCATAGGATTCTCCCAGATGACAGCGGCGCATGATCGTCCGCATGTCACTGGGACGCGCCGGTTCGGGAAATCCTTGGGCCGGATTCGAAATTATTTTGAGCCACCACTCAGGCGCTATCGCCCTGCCCCGCCAACATCCGCCTGACCTCGTGCATCCGCCACGACACCGTCGCTTCGGCGACCCCCAATATCTCCGCCGCTTCGGCATGGGTGAGCTGCTGCCCGGCAACCAGCACGGCGGCATCGCGATAGGCCGGCTTCAGCCCGGCGATCGCGCTCTTCAGCCAGATCGCGTCATGCAGGTCGCGGCCATCCGGCCCGCGCGCGAGGCCGGCCAGCACCGCCAGCCGCTCGGTAAAGCCGCTGAACGAGCGGCGGCGGCGGCGATGGTCGCGGCACGCGTTGAAGACGATGCTGCACAGCCAGGTGGTGAATTTGGCGTCGCCGCGGAAGCCGGCGATCTTCTCGACCAGCGTGCAACAGACATCCTGCGCGATATCGTCCGCATCGGCGCGTGATCCGGTCAGCTGCCAGGCAAGGCCATGGATGCGGTTATAGTGCCGCTCCAGCAGCGTGCCGAACGCCCCGCGGTCGCCGCTGACCGCGGCGGAGAGCAGATCGCGATCCGGATCATCCCCGATATCCGCCACGCGTCAGGCCCGGTCGCGCACCGCACGGGGATCGGATGGCAGCCCCCCCGCGCGAACACGCGTTCCCATCCGCCAGCCTGTCGCTGCATCCACCACAAGCCGCATAGTGCATCATTGATCCCGCTGACGCCATCGCCGACCGCGCCGAGTGGCCGTCCGCGCTTGAATGTGATAGCAAGGCGCCCGAAATGTCGGGGAGTTTCCGATGGCTTCCATCAAGCCACCCAAGAAGAGCGAGACGATCGAGATCAGGCTGTCGCATGAGGCAAAGGCTGCCTTCATGGAACGATGCCGGCGCAGGCAGCTGAGCGTGAGCGAGGCGATCAGGCTGTTCATCGACGATCAGCTCGAAACCCGCTCGACCCCGCGCCGCCGGCGAACTGCCTCCTGGCGCATTCTGGCCGCTGGTGTTGCAGGCGCCGTTCTGGGAGCAGCAGCACCGTCTTTCGCCTGGGCCACCCAGAATTCGCGTCCCGCTTTCGACCGGCTCGACCAAAATCACGACGGTGTCCTGAGCTACCAGGAATTCCGCTCGCGCTAGATTGAGTCGGCCAGCGTAAACCAACCCGCCGCCCCGGACCTGTTCCGGCATGACGGGTGAGTTTTGTCCGGACACGTTTCCCCTCTGTCCGGACATGGTCTTGCTGGACCCACGCCACCCGGCCGGCTTCATCTGTCGGCATGACCGACACAGCCCCCACCCCACCGCCCGCCCGCAAACCGACCAACTGGCTTGCCGAGATCCGCAACATCCTCGGCCTGATCCTGCTGGTGATCGGCCTCCACAGCCTGATCGCGAAACCCTTCTACATCCCCTCCGAATCGATGATGCCGGGGTTGCGGGTGGGTGATCGCCTGATCGTCAGCAAATATCCCTATGGCTGGTCCTATACTTCGGCGACCTTCCACCTCCTGCCCTTCATCAAAGGCCGGCTGTTCGGCCGGCTGCCCGAGCGCGGCGATGTGGTGATCCTGACTCCGCCCGACCGTAGCGACGACCTGATCAAGCGCGTCATCGGCCTGCCGGGCGACACGATCCGGCTGATCGGCGGCCGCCTTTGGCTGAACGGCAAGCCGGTCGAAACCCGCGACATGGGCTATCGGCTGATGCCAATCGACGGCAACTTCCATTGCGATGCGCAGGATCCCGACCCGGAGCGCGCCTTTTGGGGCTTCGCCAACGCGCGCGTCACCGGCAAGGACGGCAAAGCCTATTGCCGCCTGCACGTCCTCCGCGAAACCCTGCCCGGCGGCCGTTCCTGGGACACGCTCGATTTGGGCCGTTCCGACGAGGATGATTTCGGGCCCTATATCGTGCCCGCCGGCCATATCTTCCTGATGGGCGACAATCGCGACAACAGCGCTGACAGCCGGATCCCGCGCGAACTTCACGGCCTTGGCGGCGCGGTGCCGTTCGAGAATATCGGCGGCAGGGCTGAATTCATCACCTTCTCGCTGAATGGCAACGCGACCTGGAATCCGCTCAGCTGGTTCTCCGCCTTCAGGGGCAATCGCGCCGGCACGACGCTGCGACCCGAGACATCCGGGCCTCAGCCGCAGACCCGAGTCGGAGCCCCTTCATAGCGGTGATCGGCGAGGAGATGTTCCTGCTTCATGATCACGCTGTGCGGCCCGACCCAGGTCCCCGCGCCGATCGCCGCGCCGTAAAGCGGCACGGTGGCGTCGCTGAGCGTTGCCCCGGCACCGATCGTGACATGATCGATCTTGAGCACGCGATCCTCGAAGGTATGCGCCTGGAAGAAGGCGCAGACCGTAGCGCCGTCGCCGATCGTGATCATGTCGGGATCGACCACCTGCGAGAAGCCTGGCCCGAGGATGACGCGCTTGCCCAGCTTCATTCCGATCGCGCGCAGATAAACCAGCAGCATCAGCGTGCCTTCGAGCAGCTCGAGGATCGGCCGGGCATATTTGCCCCAGGCGACATAGAGAAAATCCCAGCGGCTGCACCAGCACGACCAGAGCGCATGCTGGCCGGGTTTCACGCGCCCGAGCAGGCCCCATTTCATCGCCAGGATCGTGCCGCACAGGGCAACCGATACGGCCAGGGTCGCGAGCGGTGCGACGGCAAGGAGAAAGATCAGCCTGCTGAAATGGATGCCGCCGCGGGTGAGCATCTGCAGCCAGGCGATTGAAGCCAGCAATGGTCCGATCGGCAGCGCGAAACGCAGTCCCTCCCAGAACACCCGGCTGGTATAGCGCAACGCACCGGGCTCATGAGTCAAATGCCGGTCCATCGCCACCACTTCGCGGCGCGGCAGCTCGAAGCTGGGATGGCCGAACCAGGAGGTGCCGGGGCGTATACGCGTCGCGTCGGCCGGCGTGGAAATGCCGATCAATATGTCGTCGGGAAGCTGCTGCCCGCTGCGGATCACCACATGATTCCCGAGAAAGCTGCGGTTCCCGAGCGACGTATACGCCAGGCTGACAATGCCCTGCCGGATCAATGGACCGCCGAGATAGATGCCGTCGGCAAAGAAGGTCTCCGATCCGATTCCGACCAGTTCGGGCACGACATCGATGATCGTGCTGATTTCGCTGTTGCGCCCGATCCGCATGCCAGCGAGGCGCAGCCAGTGCGGCCAGAACAAGGTACCGCTCAGCCATTCACTGGCAGCGTTGAGCAGGCCAGTCTTCAGCCAGACCCGGACATAAGCGAAGCTCGTGCGGCTGATGACGCCAGGCCGTACCCGGCCGAGCGCCCGCGCGACGAGTGCCGACCAGGCAAGGGTGAGCGGCACAGCGAGCGCGGTCAGGCCCAGCACGATCGCCCAGAGTGCGGGATCAGCGGTGGGCGCGTAGACCCAGCGCCACAGCGCCTCCGCATCGACGCCGAAACCGCGACAGGCGAGGATCGTCACCGCTTCGACCGGCAGCGCGACGATCATGGCGACGCCCGCCTCGGCGATCAGCAGCGCCAGCCCATGCGCGGCGGGCGACAGAGGGCGGCCAGCCCGGGCGTCGAGCTTGGGCAAGGCGGGCACGCGGCCAATGCATTTGGCGGGGACGCCGTCCCACAATTCGCCGGCGGGAATGCGGCCGCCGGGCGCCAGCGCGGAAAGCGCGGTGAGCTGCGCGCCGGGCTCGATCACGCAATGTCCCGCAACCCCTGCGCGGGTGTCGAGCGTCGCCCCGGCGCCGAGCGTGATCGGGCCGATCTCCAGATGGCCGCTGTCGAGATCGACCAGGCGCAGGATCGCCTGCTGGTTGAGCGTGACGTCGTCGCCGATATCGAGCAGGTCCCAGCCGCCGCGCCGCAGATCCACATTGCGGTGGATATGGACGCGCTTGCCGATCCGCGCCCCGAGCGCACGCAAGATTGCCTGTTGCGCCAGCGTCCCCTCGATCACCCGCCAGGGAATCAGCTTGGCGGTCTGCTGCACGATCCAGTGGCGCCAGTAGAAACGCCCCCAAACGGGTTCGCGGCGCGCCGTGTAGCGGCCGATCAGCACACGCTTCACCGCGACTGCGAGCAGCGCGGAACAGGGCAGATAGAGCAGGAAGGCGGCAAGGCTGAACAGCGGCGAGAGCAGGATGAAGGGCACCAGCCCAATCCCCGCGGTCAGGCGCGGCAACAGCTCGAAGCTGGTGAACCAGCCCCCAATCGAGACTGCGTAGAGCACGGCCGTCAGCCAAAGCAATTGCATGGTGGTGACGAGCATCGGATGCTGGCCGGCGAAAAGATCGCCCGGTGCGACGGCCTCGTGCGCCGCGACGGGCGCCACCGGCGCGCTCGCGGCCAGCGCGGCGACGGTACGCGCCTCGTAAATATCGCTGACATTGATCCAGCCAGTGGCCTCGTCCTGCCGCAACAGGCTGACCAGCATCGCCGCGCGCAGCGAATCGCCGCCCAGATCCTCGAAGAAATCGTCATGGATCGACACGCCCGAGGGGCGCTGGAGGATATCGGCGAATGCAGCCTCGATCAGGCGTTCGAGATCGCTTTCGGGGCGGACGCTGGGTGCGCCGATCTCAGCGGCGTCCAGAGGCATTTCCGGCAGTTTCGCGCGATTGAGTTTGCCGCCGACTGAAGTCGGGAGCGCGGCCAGCACGCCGATCCGGCGCGGCACCATATAGCCGGGCAGCGTCGCGGCGAGCCTATCGCGCAATGCCTCGGGCGCGGGCGGATCAGTAGCATCGTCAGGCACGAACCAGGCGACCAGCACCGGAGCGCCATCCTGCTGCTGCACCGTGGCGGCCGCCGCACGGACCCCGTCGCACGCTTCCAGCCGTGCCTCGATCTCGCCCAGCTCGATCCGATAGCCGCGGATCTTGACCTGGGAATCGATACGCCCGTGATAGAAGAAATCACCCTGCGCATCGCGCTGCACCAGATCGCCGGTCCGGTAGACGCGGCCGAGCCGGGGGTGGTCGATGAACTTCGCTGCGGTCTGCTCGGGCGCCTTCCAATAGCCCCGCGCCAGCCCGGCGCCGCCGATATAGAGTTCGCCCGCTACGCCGACGGGCAGTTCCTCCATATCCTCACCCAGCACCCAGGCCTGCGCCCCCTCGACCGGACGCCCGATCGTGACGGGCTCGCCCGGCCGGATCTCGCCGCGGATGCAGGTGACGGTGCACTCGGTCGGGCCATAGCCATTGACCATGGTCCGGCCCGCTGCCCAGCGATCGGCGATCTCGCGCGGCAAGGCCTCGCCGCCGACATAGAGCAATTTGAGATCGGGCAGCGCAGCGGCCGGATCAGTACAGCCGGTGCTGCGCAACAGGGTCGGCGGCGGGCAGAACACCGTGGCACGCTCGTCGCGCAGCCAGCCGATCAGATCGGGGCCGAGCCGCGCCGCCTCGTCATCCATCACCAGCAGGGTCGCGCCGGCGGCAAAGGCGAGCCAGCTTTCCTCGATCGCCGAATCATAGGCGGCGGACGAACCCTGCACGACGCGATCCGCGGGCGAGAGTTCGAACGCGGCAAGGTCCCCGGCAACCAGATTATGGATGTTGCGGTGCTCGATCATCATGCCCTTGGGCCGGCCGGTCGTGCCCGAGGTGTAGATGACATAGGCAAGCGATTCGGGGCTCGGGCGCCAGGCCGATTCGGCCGCGGGCGAGACGCGCTGCAGGTCGTGCAGCGCGATGTCGCCGGCCGCGTCGAGCGCGAGCAGTGCGATCGCCTCGGCATCGTCGAGGATCTCCTGCTTGCGCGCGGGCGGGAAGGCGGGGTCGAGGCAGGTATAGGCAGCGCCCGCCTTCAGCACCGCGAGCTGGGCGATGTAGAGCCCGGCGCCGCTGCGCGGCAGATCGATCGCGACGATGCATTCGCGCTGGACGAGCGGGCGCAGCCGCACGGCGAGGGCAGTCGCAGCCTGATCGAGCAGGGTATAGCTGAGTTGGCGGCGCTCAGGGCGCTGGCGGCCGGGCGGTATGTCGATCGCGACCCGGTCGGGCCAAAGCGCTACGGCCTGCGCGAACAGATCGTGCAGCAAGCCGGGGCGAAGCGCAGCATCACCACTGCGCGCAGGCCGTGCCTCCCCGATATTCTTCATGCCCGCGCGACGTCCCGCCCCGATGCGTCGACCCCCGACGACACATCATGCCAATTGATCGGCCGCTTCAATGCAACGATGGCGGCGGAGAGGCAAGCATGAGCCCACACACGCCCGTCCACGGGCCTTTTGGCGCCATTGTAATCGTAAAGTCCCACCAATTCTTCGACGCTGAAAATGTCGCGGCAATACAGTCCGGCAGCACAAAATTACGGCCGCCCCGGCCCTCTTTTCACCGGCGGTTAAATTCTGGTTCATGGTCCGTTCATCCCTCTGGACTCGCGGTGCCTTGCCCGATTAAGCCACCCCTTCCTCCCCTCGGGACAAAGGGTTTTCCTGCATGATCCGTAACGTCGCGCGTCTTTCCCGACCTCTGTTCGGCACTCTGACTGCCTCACTCCTGGCGACCTCCGCGGCGGTACCCGCGCTCGCCGAGAATTCGAAGCCGCAGCCGGTGCCATGGGTCAACACCATCCCCGACGCGCGCGACATTCCCTATCCCGGCACGATCACGCTCGACATCGACGCGACCGACACCAAGCGCGGCATCTTCGTCACGAAGGAGATCATCCCCGTCGCCGAAGCGGGCGAAATGGTGCTGCTCTTCCCGAAATGGCTGCCGGGCACGCATTCGCCGACCGGCCAGCTCGACAAGGTCGTCGACCTGCACATCCACGCCGGGGACAAGGAACTCGCCTGGACGCGCGATCCGGTCGATGTCTTCGCCTATCACATCATGGTGCCGAAGGGCGCCAGGGCGCTTAACGTCGATCTGAAATTCGCCTCGGCGACTGCAGCTGACCAGGGCGGCATCGTGATGGGCCCGGATATCCTGCGGCTGCAGTGGAATTCGATGAGCCTCTATCCGGCCGGCTATTTCACCCGCCAGATTCCGGTCAAGGCGACGGTCAAATATCAGGATGGCTGGCATGCCTCGTCAGGCCTGCCGTCAAAGGCCGAGGGCTCGGTCTACAGCTATGACAAGACCAATTACGAGATCCTGGTCGATTCGCCGGTGCTCGCCGGGCGCTATTACAGGCAATGGGCGCTGAGCCCACGCGTCAACCTCAACGTCTATGCCGACAATGCGGCCGAGCTGGCCGCCACGCCCGAGCAGATCGAACTGCACAGGAACCTCGTCACCCAGGCAGTGAAGCTGTTCGGTGCGCAGCACTACGACACCTATGAATTCCTGCTCGCCTTCTCGGACGAGATCGGCGGCCAGGGCCTCGAGCATCACCGTTCGTCCGAGGACGGCGTGAAGCCCGGCTATTTCATCAACTGGAAGGAAAATACCGGCTCGCGCAACCTGCTGCCGCACGAATATACCCATAGCTGGGACGGCAAGTTCCGCCGCGGCGCCGATCTCTGGACGCCCGATTTCCGCACGCCGATGCGCGATTCGCTGCTCTGGGTCTATGAGGGCCAGACTCAGTTCTGGGGCTATGTCCTGCAGGCGCGTTCGGGGCTCGTGTCGAAGCAGGATACGCTCGACCAATATGCCGCGATCATGGCGCAGCTCGACAATCGCCCGGCGCGCAACTGGCGCGACCTGCTCGACACCACCAATGATCCGACCATCTCGCAGCGCCGGCCCAAGGGCTGGCTGAGCAACCAGCGCTCCGAGGATTATTATAACGAAGGCCTTCTGGTGTGGATGGAGGTCGATTCGATCCTCCGCCGGGAATCGGGTGGCACCAAGTCGATCGACGATTTTGCCGCCAAATTCTTCGGCCTGACCGACGGCGACTATGGCGAGGTGACCTATACGTTCGACGACGTCGCGGCGACGCTCAACAGCATCCAGCCCTATGACTGGGCCGGCCTGCTGCACAAAAGGCTGACCGAGGTCGGCGCGCCCGCGCCGATCAGCGGCTTTGCCGCCAATGGCTACAAGCTGGTCTATACCGAGGAACCCGCCCCCACCTTCAAGCAGGGCGAAACCACCCGCAAATCGACTGACCTGACCTATTCGCTCGGGCTCGCCGTCAACAAGGATGCGGCGCTCACCTCGGTCCAGTGGGACGGGCCGGCATTCAAGGCGGGGCTCACCCCCAGCGACACGATCCTCGCGGTCAACGGCACTGCCTATACCGATGCGGTGCTGAAGGCGGCCGTCACCGCGGCCAAGACCAGCAAGGCCCCGATCATCCTGCTGGTGAAGAGCGGCAACCGGATCGCGCCGTTCAGCATCGATTACCATGGCGGCCTGCGCTATCCGCATCTCGAGAAGATCGGGACGGGCGAGACCGGCCTCGACAAGCTGCTGACACCAAAATGAGGGTCCCGAGATCATGACACCCAGGCACATCCTCCTGCTCGCCGGCGCCGCCCTGTTTGCAGGGGCTGCGCCTGCCCAGGAGGCTCCGATGGCCAGCACGCTCCCGGCACCGATCCCGGTGTCGCGCGATGTGCCCTGGCCGGGTGTCATGACCCTCGATGTCGACACGACCACCGCCGCGCAGGGATATTTTATCGTCCATCAGGTGATCCCCGTCGCGGCGGCGGGGCCGTTGATCCTGCTCTATCCCCAGTGGAAGCCGGGTAATCATGCGCCCTCGGGGCAGATCAAGAATCTCGCCGGACTGAAGTTCAGCGCGGGCGGCAAGCCTTTGGCCTGGCACCGCGACACAGTCGACATGTTCGCCTTCCATCTCGACGTGCCGAAGGGCGCGAAGGCGGTCGAGGCCGATTTCCAATATCTCTCGCCGCTCGATTCGGGTTCGGATCGGATCATGGTCGCGCCGGCGATGCTCAATCTCGAATGGGACCAGGTCTCGCTCTATCCGGCCGGCAGCTATGTCCGCCAGATCAAGGTCAAGCCGAGCGTGACCTATCCTGCAGGCTGGACCGGCTTCACGGCACTGCGCGGCACCAGGGCCGGCGATACGATGAAATATGACAGCGTCGCCTATGACGTGCTGGTCGATTCACCCGTGTTCGCTGGCGCCCACACCAAACAGATCGCGCTCGATCCCGCCATGTCGCTCGATCTCGTCGCCGACACCGAGGCCGAGCTGGCGATCACGCCGGCGCAGCTCGCCGCGCACAAGGCGCTGGTGGTGCAGGCCGACCGGCTGTTCGGCGCGCGCCACTACGACCATTATGACCTGCTCGTTGCTCTTTCCGATTTCCAGTCGGGCGAAGGGCTGGAGCATCATCGCAGCTCGGAGAATTCGCTCGATGGCAATCTCTTCACGGAGTGGGACGACACTGTCGCCTCGCATTATGTCGTCGCGCACGAATACACGCATAGCTGGAACGGCAAGTTCCGCCGTCCCTTCGATCTGTGGACGCCCGACTATCACACGCCGATGCAGAACAGCCTGTTATGGGTCTATGAAGGGCAGACCCAGTTCTGGGGCGACGTGCTCGCCGCGCGCTCCGGGCTGTGGAGCAAGCAGGAATATCTCGACATGCTGGCGCTGGTCGCCGCCAATTACACCGAGGGGACGCCGGGCGTTGCGTGGCGCCCGTTGCAGGACACCACCAATGATCCGATCCTGACCGGGCATGGCGACACAAGCGAATGGCCGAGCTGGTCGCGCGGCTATGATTATTATCGCAACGCCGAGCTGATCTGGCTCGAAGCCGACCAGATCATCCGCGAGCGATCGCAGGGCGCTCGCGGACTGGACGATTTCGCGAAAGCCTTTTTCGGCGTGCGGCCGGGCGACTGGAGCGAATATACCTATACTTTCGACGATGTGGTCGCGGCGCTCAACGCGGTCCAGCCTTATGACTGGGCGAGCTTCCTGCGCGGCCGGCTCGACGGGACCAGCCCGGCCACGACGCTGAACGGCATCGAAAAGGCGGGCTATCATCTCGTCTTCACCGACACGCCGAGCAAGACCGCGAAAGCCGCTTACGGCGCGCGCAAGACCGACGATTTCACCTATTCGCTCGGCCTCACGATCGGGACCAAGGCAGTGGCCAAGGCCGTGATCTGGCAAGGTGCGGCGTGGAAGGCGGGCCTGCGCCCCAACGACACGATCGTCGCGGTCGATGGCATGGCCTATACCGCCGAAAAGCTCCGCGCTGCCGTCACCGCGGCCAAGGGGCCCGGCAAGCCGGTCTCGCTGATCGTCAACACCAACGGCCAATTCCGCACCGTATCGATCGACTATCATGGCGGGCTGCGCTATCCGCACCTTGAGAGGACCAGCACCGGCGAAGCCGGGCTAGATCGGCTGATTGCAGCAAAATAGGGACTTTCATGAACATCGATTTGATTCCGGTCGGCGATGATCCGCCGAACAGCCTGAACGTCATCATCGAGGTGCCGGTCGGCGGTGAGCCGGTGAAATATGAATTCGACAAGAAATCGGGCGCGCTGTTCGTCGACCGAATCCTCCACACGCCGATGCGCTATCCGGCCAATTACGGCTTCATCCCGCACACCCTCTCGCCCGACGGCGATCCGCTCGACGCGCTGGTGATTGCCCGCTCGCCCTTCATCCCGGGCTGCGTCGTCCGCGTCCGCCCGATCGGCGTGCTCAAGCTCGAGGACGAGGCGGGCGGTGACGAGAAGCTGATCACCGTGCCGGTCGACACGACCTTCCCCTACTACACCGATGTCGGCGAGCGGCAGGATCTGCCCTCGATCGTGCTCGCGCAGATCGAGCATTTCTTCACTCACTACAAGGATCTCGAACCCCAGAAATGGGTCCGGATCGGCAGCTGGGGCGATGCCGAGGAAGCCAGGCAGATCGTCCTCGAAGCGATCGAGGCGGCCAAGGCAGCGAAAGCCGAGTGATGCGGGCGGCGTGGAGATGGTGCGCGGCGGCGGGGATCGTCGCCTTCACCATCTCCTCGCTGTTCTCGCATATCCCGGGCCTTGTCGCCTGTGGCCCGACCGGCGGGCTCGAACCGATCATCGCGTTCGAGCTCGCCCGTACCACCGCTGATATCGCCAGCCTGTTCGGCACTGAGCCCTGCACCTCGACGCTGGTCGCCGCCCAGAAGACCGGGCTGCTCCTCGATGGCCTTGGCTTCATCCCGAGCTACACCGCCTTCCTGATCCTCGGCGCGATCGCCGCCGGCGCGCGCGGCCGGGTTCGCCAGCTTGCCTTCGCCATCTTTCTCGGTGCTGCACTATCGGACGAGATCGAAGGCTTTCTGCTCAACGCTATCCTCGATCACCTGCCCGGCACGTCCGCTCTGCTCAACGCGCTCTGGTGGGCGGTACATATGAAGTTCGGCCTGCTCGCGCTCGGCACGGTGCAGCTCGGCGCGATTCTGAGCGACAGACCATTTCAACGCCGCTTCGTCGCCGGCATACTGATCGTGGGAGGCGGGAGCGCGTTTGTCAGCCTTGTCGCGAAATCCGCCGTCTGGATGATGCAGGGCTTACTCATCGCCTGGGTCGCGCTGCTGGTCGTCGCGCTTATGTCTTCTTTCTGGCCGCGCGCTTTTTCGAGGGATTCCTGAATCCGGCGGCAATCCCGAGCGAGGCCCATTCGCGCATCGCATCGGCATCGTCGTACACATCGTCAGGGCTTTTGCGATAATTCATCACATCGACCCGGCCGTCATTCATGGTGAAGCTGAAGCGCTGGCACCCGGCTTCGTCCCAGATGGCATCGCTGACCGCGTCAGCCTTGAACCAGACCGCATCATCGGCAACCAGCGCGAAGATGGTGCCGTCGCAATAGAGCACCGCCCCGCCCATCATCTGGCGCAGGGTGACGGTGCCGATCGGCTCCATCGCCTCCGCGATCCAGTCGACAAGCCCCTGGTCGAACGCCATCGCGCTTTCCCCTAATTTTGCGCGGTCAGCTTCAGCCCCGCGATGCAGCCGACAACCCCGAGCATCAGCAACAGCCGGGCCAGGCTCGCCGCCTCGCCATACCAGGCGATGCCGACGATCACCGTGCCCAGCGCACCGATCCCGCCCCAGACGATATAGGCAGTCCCCATCGGAATCGAGCGCGCCGCCACTTCAAGCAGGCCCATCGACAGTCCCACCGAAGCGAGGAAACCGAGCGTCCAGGGAATGTTGCGAAAGCCGTCGACATGGCGAAGGCAGGTGGTGAAGCCGATCTCGAACAGCCCGCCGACGACCAGCAGCACCCAAGCCATCAGCCGCGCCCCGCCAGCCTGGTCAGCGCATCGCCGGACACGCGGTTGACGGTCCATTCGTCCATCGGCTCGGCGCCCATCGCCTTGTAGAAGCGGATCGCCTTCTCGTTCCAGTCGAGCACCGCCCATTCGAAGCGGGTACAGCCGCGATCGACCGCGATCCCTGCGAGGTGTTTCAGCAGTGCAGCGCCCACGCCCTGCCCGCGTGCCTCGGGTGTGACATACAGGTCCTCAAGATAGAGGCCGCGCCAGCCAGTCCAGGTCGAGAAATTGTGGAAGAATAAAGCCATCCCCAGGGGCTCGCCGTCGCGCTCGGCGATCACCGCCTCGGCGACCGGCCGCTCGCCGAACATCGCCTCATGAAGCAACTCTTCGGTCGCGACGACCTTGTCGGCCTCGCGCTCGAACTCGGCGAGCTCGCGGACGAAGCGGAGGATGGTCGCGACATCCTCGGGACGGGCGAAACGGATATCAGTCATGCGGCAGCCTCGGTTTGGGGGGCGGGAGCGGCGGTGCCGCGGATGGCGGCGAGGCACCCGGCGATGATCAGCCCGGCCCCCGCAACGGTATAGAGCGACACCCGCTCGCCAAAGATCCACCAGCCGAACATCGCAGACCAGACGAACGCGGTATATTCGACTGGCGCGAGGATCTGTGCTTCGGCACGGCCATAGGCCCAGGCGAGCATCATCGCCGAAAAGGTGCCGAGCACTGCGGCCAGCCCGATCGTCGGCAGTTGCGCGATCGAGGGCAGCCCCGAAAACCAGGGGGCACCGGCCAGCAGCACCACGCCGATGACCAGGCTGGTGAACAGCGTGACCTCGAGCGGATCGGCGAGCTGCGCCTGTTTGCGCAGCAGGATCAGGCTCAGGGCATAAAGCACCGACGCGATCAGGATCGCCCCCGAGCCATAAAGGGTGTCGGCGGAAGCGCCGGACCTGGCCTGGCCGAGCGCGATCACGAACACGCCGACACTGGCGATCAGCGACCCGAAGATCGCGGCGCGGCGGATGCTTTCGCCGAGCATGGCGGCTGCGAGATAGAGCGCGATCAGCGGGGCAAGAAAGGTCAGCGCCACACCCTGCGCCATCGGCACACGGACCAGCCCCCAGAAGAACAGCAACACCGAGGTCCCCGCGGCGAGACCGCGCATGATATGCAGGCGAAGCGCATCGCGCTCGGGCCAGGGCTTGCGGCGCGCGACGAAGATCGTGCCGGTCATCGCGACACCCACGACCGAGCGCCACAGCACTGCGCTATAGGCGCCGCTGGCGATGCTCAGCTCCTTCATCACCGCATCCATGCCGGAATAGACCGCGATGCCGATGGCAGCGATCGTGAAGGCCAGCGCGGACGGGTTGCGGATCATCGCGACCGCATAGCGGCCGGAATCGCGGCCGTCACGCCATGCCCGAAAGTCCGCGCTGCCTCAGCGCAGGATCATCTTGTCGCCCTTGATCTGCACGTCATGGACATGGCGCAGATAGGAATGGCCGAGCAGCGAGACGTCGGCGCCTTCAAGCACCACGCCATAGACATCAGTCGCGCGCTTGCCGTCGAGCACGATCTTGCCGATGCGCACTTCCTGGCCGCGCACCGGCCCGCCGGCACCCTTGCCCACCACCTCGTACTGCGAGGGATCGAACGCCACATGCGCGCGCCGGGCATCTTCCTCCGTCAGCGCGACCATGTCGGCACCGGTATCGACCACGAAGCGGATCGGCTCGCCATTCACATCGGCGACTGCGAGGAAATGGCCGCTATCGGCGCGGTCAAGCACGGTATCGACCGGCACGTCCTCGCCCGGTGCGGCCGCAACGGCAGCAGCGACAGGCGCGCTCTTCGGCACCGGAATGGCGAGGCCGATGGCGATTCCCAGCACGACGACAATGGCAAGCACGATCTTCATGCGCGTCGCCATAGCAGCGTGGCGCTTAGACTGGTGATAACGGGTATGGCGAAGAAGGTCTTAAAGGCCGTTTGCCACGCGCCGCCGCACGATCAACAAGGCAGCGGCGATCAGCAGCGGCGGCCCGAGCACGCCGGGCGCATCGCTCCAGAATATGCCCGGGCCGCAGATCCCGACACTCACCTCATAGATATGGATGAAGGCATGGATGGCGAGCCACAAGCCGCCCGCGACGAGGCCGAGCCGACGCGCGCGCAGATCGGGCAAGGCCCAGCCGAGCATCAGTCCGCAGGCGAGATAGGCGGCACCGATATCGCGAACGAAATGGCCGTTATAGGGTCCAGTGAAATGCACCGTCGGCACGAAGCCGTACCAGTCGAGCGGGCTGACGAGCATGAAGGCGCCGTTCGCAAGCGCCACCAGCGCCGCGAGCGCGACGAGCAGTTGCGCGACACGATCGAGCGTACCGGCCTTGCCCAAAGCTTGTCCCCCGATGCGGCCGCCTCAGGCGGCGGCGCGTGCCTCGTCCGCTGCGTCGATCTCGGCTGCCTTGGCCTCGACCAGCTTGACGATATGCTCGATCATGTCCTCGCTCTGCACCGTGTGGTCAGTGACGCCCGACAGATAGACCATATGCTTGCCGTTGCCGCCGCCGGTGAGGCCGATATCGGTCTCGCGCGCTTCGCCGGGTCCGTTGACGACGCAGCCGAGCACCGAGAGCGACATCGGGGTGCGGATATGCTGGAGCCGTTCCTCCAGTGCCTGGACAGTGCGGATCACGTCGAAACCTTGGCGCGCGCAGCTCGGGCAGGAGACGACGCGGACGCCGCGGTTGCGGATGCCGAGCGCCTTCAGGATCTCGAAGCCGACGCGCACCTCTTCCTCCGGCTCGGCCGAGAGCGAGACGCGGATCGTGTCGCCGATGCCGTACCAGAGCAGGGAGCCGATCCCGATCGCCGACTTGACCGTGCCGCCGACGAACCCGCCCGCCTCGGTAATGCCGAGATGCAGCGGGCAATCGACCACTTCCGCCAGCTGCTGATAGGCAGCGACCGCGAGGAACAGATCGGATGCCTTCACTGCGACCTTGTATTCGTGGAAGTCGTGGTCCTGCAGGATCTTGATATGGTCGAGCGCGCTTTCGACCAGGGCCTCAGGGCAGGGCTCGCCATATTTCTCCAGCAGGTCCTTCTCGAGGCTGCCGGCATTGACGCCGATGCGGATCGCGCAGCCATTGGCCTTGGCGGCGTTGACGACTTCCTTCACGCGGTCCGAAGAGCCGATATTGCCCGGGTTGATGCGCAGACAGGCGGCACCGGCATCGGCGGCTTCGAGCGCACGCTTGTAGTGGAAATGGATGTCGGCGACGATCGGCACGCGGCTGGCGCGGACGATCTGGCGCAACGCCGCCGTGCTTTCCACATCGGGGCAGGAGACGCGGATGATGTCGACGCCGGCATCCTCGCAGCGCCGGATCTGGTCGATCGTCGCCTTCGCATCCGAAGTGAGCGTATTGGTCATCGTCTGAACGGTGACCGGCGCGTCGCCGCCGACCGGCACATTGCCGACCATGATCTGACGGCTTTGACGACGGGTGATATCGCGCCAGGGGCGAACGGACATAAACAACCTTTCGAATTCGGGCCCCATATAGCGCCCCGCATGCCCGCGCGAAAGCGCCGCGCTCAGCCCTGCACCGATTCCCGATAACGCCTGCTGCCCTTAAGCTCGGTGCCGTCCTCGAGCACCACGGTGAAGTCGCCGCTGCGATCGGTCTCGATCCGCCGGATCGCAGCGCGGCGGACGAGGCGGCTGCGGTGGATCTGGACGAAGCCGTCGCCCAGTTCCTGCGCTACGCCCGCAAGCGTCGCGCGGTGCAGCAGGGCGCGCGGGGGCCAGGCGATCTCGACATAATTGCCTGCGGCCGAGACATGCGCGATCTGGTCGACCGGCACCTGATGCTTGATCGCGCCATCCGCGACCGTCAGGATCCGCTGGTCCGTGGCGGCGGCAGGGGCAATCGCGGCGCGGGCGAGCAGCCATTGCGCGATCGCGGCCAATCCAGCGAATTGCAGATAGGAGGCGAAGTCCTTGCGATATTCGTAGAGCAGGCGCTCGCTGACCGAGCCGAACAGATCGAAGAAGTGATACTGCCCGCCCTCCATGGCGTAGAGCAGCTTTCGCAGCGCGACCATCAGGCCAATATGCCACAAAGAGAGCGGCACGCTCGCCAGCGCAATGATCAACGCCACCACCGGCCACGAAAAGCGCGGCGGGCGCATGTGCGCGACCAGCCACCAGATCGCCGGCGTCGCGGTAAGCCAGGCAATGATGCTGCTGGCCTCCCAGCCCCAGATATGGATCGCCGTGTCGTGTTTCCCGCTCAGGGCCAGATCGCTCATCATCGATTCGGCGTCGGCAACCAGAATCGCGAGCAGCGTCACGCCGAAGCCCAAGGCGAGGATCAGTGCGAGCCGGCGCTGCGCACCGCTCATCCCGTCTCCGCCGCCGCTCGTCCCCATGCCCGTCGCCATCGTCCCTGTGATACCGCCTCCCGCCCCTCCGCGATACCGGGCCGGAACGCCGCTCGCTAGCCGTCACCCATCAATCAACGGAGGTGCGTGATGGACCGGCATTATGGAATGGACTGGCTGAGGATCGGGGCGTTCGGCCTGCTGATCTTCTATCATATCGGGATGGTGTTCGTGCCCTGGGGCTTCCAGGTGAAGACCGCCCACCCCGCCGATTGGGTGGCGGTGCCGATGCTGCTGACCAATGCCTGGCGGCTGACCTTGCTGTTCGTCGTGTCGGGCTATGCCAGCCGCGCTTTGTACACCAAGTCGGCGAGCGTCCGGGGTTTCCTGCGCAACCGCAATGCGCGGCTTCTGCTGCCGCTCTTCTTCGGCATGGCGTTGATCATACCGCCGCAAAGCTGGGTCGAGCTAACGACGCAGCATGGCTATGGCCAGAGCTTCGCCTGGTTCTTCACCCGCGATTATTTCCGCTTCGGCAAACTCGACGGGATCATCCTGCCGACCTGGAACCATCTCTGGTTCGTCGTCTATCTCTGGGTCTACACGCTTGCGCTGGCCCTCCTCCTGCTCCTGCCGCGCATGGGCGGGGCACAGGCGCTGTTCGACCGCGCGTTCGGCGGCTGGCGGGCGCTGGGGCTGCCGATCGGCTGGCTGATGGTCATCAACGTCCTGCTCTTCCACCGCGCCCCGGAAACGCATGACCTGTTCAACGACGGGGTCGCGCATCTCGCCTATTTCCCCGCCTTCCTGTTCGGCTTCGGCCTGGCCGGCTCCAAGCCCGTCATGGCCGGACTCGCGCGGCACTGGCTGCCGGCGGCGGCGATGGCGGTGACCGGCTATCTGATCGTCGCGGCGGTCGAGATCGCCTGGCCGGGCAATGCGGTGCCGCCAAAGGCAATCATCGAGGCGTTCCGCATCGCCCGCGAAGTGCAATGCTGGGCGACCATCGCCGCGCTGATCGGCGTCGCCGAGCGCTTCTGGAACCGCGACACCGCCTGGCGGCCGATGCTGACCGAAGCGGTCTTCCCCTTCTACATCATCCACCAGACGGTGATCGTGGTGGTCGAATATTGGCTGCTGCCCCTGCACATCGGGCCGGTCGCCGAGTTCGCAATCCTGGTGCCGGCGACGGTCGCCGGATGCTGGGCCTTTTACCTGATCGGACGCCAGATCGGCTGGCTGCGGCCGCTGATCGGATTGCGCCGCCAGTCGCGTCAGGCGCCGGTGGTGCAGCCCGCCGATTCCAGCCTCAGCGCCGCATGAAGGGACGGCCGGGGCGATCGCCCCGGCCGCGCCACGCTCCGCCGCGCGCCGACGGACGCACTTGATCCAGGCACTGGCCATCGCGGGCTGACGCGCTAAAGGCCGGTCATGGATCGGCATTACGGCCTGGACTGGCTGCGTATCGGCGCCTTCGGCCTTCTCATCTTCTACCATGTCGGCATGGTGTTCGTGCCGTGGGACTTCCATGTGAAGACCACGCATCCGGCTGAATGGGTCGCGATCCCCATGCTTGCGACCAACAGCTGGCGGCTGATGCTGCTGTTCGTCGTCTCGGGCTATGCCAGCCGCGCCTTGCTGCTGAAGGGCGGGCAGGTCGGCGGCTTTATCGGGTCGCGCAGCAAGCGCCTGCTCATCCCCCTGTTCTTCGGCATGGCCGTGATCGTGCCGCTGCAGCCCTGGATCGAGCTGATGGGCAAGCATGGCTATGCCCAGGGCTTTGGCTGGTTCTGGCTGCACGATTATTTCCGCTTCGGCAGCCTCGAAGGCATCATCCTGCCGACCTGGCAGCATCTCTGGTTCGTCGTCTATCTGTGGCTCTACACCATGTTGCTGGCGGCCGGGATCTGGCTCGCCCGGGGCCGGAGCGTGCAGGGGCTGTTCGACCGGGTGTTCGGCACTGTCGCGGTAGTGATCGTGCCGATCGCATGGCTGATGTTCGTCGACATGGTGCTGCTCCAGGGCGCGCAGGAGACGCATGACCTGTTCGGCGACCCGCTTGCCCATCTCCATTATCTGCCCGGCTTCCTGTTCGGCTTCGCGCTTGCCCGGTCCGGGCCGGCAATGGCGGCGATCAGCCGCTGGTGGAAGCCGGCGGCGGTCGTCGCCGTGCTGAGCTATCTGATCGTGGCCGCGATCGAGTGGCGCTGGCCGGGCAGCGCGATGCCGCAACCCTTTGGCGATATCTTCGCCGCAGCGCATGCGATTCAGGGCTGGTGCGCGATCATCGCGCTGATCGGTATCGCGGAGCGTTTCTGGAATCGCGACCACCCCTGGCGCAAGACGCTGACCGAGGCGGTGTTCCCCTTCTATATCGTCCACCAGACCGTGATCGTCGGGGTTGAGTGGATGCTGCTCGGCCAACATCTGCCCCCGGCGGCTGAGTTCGCCATTCTCGTCGTCGCGACGATCGCAGGCTGCTGGGCCTTCTACCTGCTCGGGCGCGAGATCGGCTGGCTGCGGCCCTTGATCGGGCTGCGGGCGAGAAGCGCACGATCCGGACATACCCCGCTTTTGGCGCCGCAAGCCTGATGCCCGGCGCGGCGGACTGGACATTGGTGATCCATGGCGGCGCCGGGATGATGACCCGCGACCGCACCAGCGCGCAGGTCGATTCGGGTGCCCGATCCGGTCTCGCGGCGGCGCTCGATGCCGGCTCCGCGATTCTCGCTGCGGGCGGCACCGCTATGGACGCAGTCGAGGCGGCGGTGCGGGTGCTCGAGGACGATCCGCATTTCAACGCCGGGCGCGGGGCGGCGCTCAGCCATGAGGGCGTCGCCGAGCTCGATGCGGCGATCATGGACGGAAGCAGCCGCGCGGCGGGCGCGGTCGCGGGGGTGACGGCGACGCGCAACCCGGTTAGCCTCGCCCGTGCGGTGATGGAGGAGAGCCGCCATGTCCTGCTCGGCGGCGAGGGCGCCGACCTGTTTTCCCGGGAGCATGGGCTGGAACAGGCGGGGCAGGACTGGTTCATACTGCCCGAGCGCCGCCGGCAGCTCGAGGAGCTGAAGGCGCGCGGCGCGGACTCGTTCGATGTCGACATGAAGTACGGCACGGTCGGCGCAGTCGCGCTCGACCGGCACGGCCATGTCGCCGCGGCCACCTCGACCGGCGGCGTAACCGGCAAGCGCTGGGGCCGGATCGGCGATTCGCCGCTGATCGGCGCCGGCACCTATGCCGATGATCGCGCCTGCGCGGTCTCGGCGACCGGGTCGGGCGAATATTTCATCCGCCTCGGCGTCGCGCATGAAATCTGCGCGCGCGTCCGGCTGTCGGGCGAGCCGCTCCAGACCGCGGCTGACGCAGTGATGGCCGAGGTGAAGGCGCTGGGCGGCCGGGGCGGCGTGATCGTGACCGGGCCGGGCGGCGAGACCGTCTGGAGCTTCAATACCGTGGGCATGTTCCGCGCGACGACCGATTCGCACGGTCCGCGGCGGATCGCCATTTACGGGGACGAATAGCCGCCGTCCCGCTTCCGCACCGCGGGCGCAGCGGCTAGAGCTTTTGCCATGAGTCGCATCCTCCCCGCTCTCGCCGCCGTCGCGCTCGCCGCCACCGCATCCCCCGCCGCCGCCTATTGGGAATATGGCCACCAGACCGTCGCCGAGATCGCGCGCGCCAATGTCCGCCCGCAGACCCGGGCCGCGGTCGAGCGGCTGCTGCGCCAGTCTGGCCCCTTGCTCGACACACCGACCTGCCCGACCCGGACGATCGAAGAGGCGAGCGTCTGGGCGGATTGCATCAAGACGATCAAGACGCCCGAGGGCAAACCCAAATTCGGCTATGCCTATAACTGGCACTTCCAGGACGTGAACATCTGCAAGCCGTTCGACCTGGTGCCGCCGTGCAAGGACGGCAATTGCGTGACGGCGCAGATCGAGCGCGACGTGAAGCTGCTCAAGGACAAGAGCACGCCGGCCAAGGCGCGCGTCGAAGCGCTTGTGTTCCTGATCCATTTCGTCGGCGACCTGCACCAGCCGCTCCATGCCGGCGAGAAGGACGACAAGGGCGGCAACGACATCGCCGCGACGTACGGCATTTATTCGGCGCCGCGCTTCAACCTCCATTCGATATGGGACGGCCCGCTCGCCGAGCGCGCGATCACGACCGGGCCGTCGCTGGTGCGGCGCTATCCCGCGCCGGTGCGCGCGAAGATCGCCGCCGGCACCGTGATGGACTGGAGCCGCGAAAGCTGGCTGGTCGCGCATGACAGCGTCTATACCAGCGCGCTCAAGGGCGATCCCTGCGCGCCCAACCCGGCGCATGTCACGCTCGACGACGCGACGATCGACAGCCTGGTGCCGGTGGCGCGGCTGCAGGTCGAGCGCGGGGGGCTGAGGCTGGCGAAGCTGCTGGATCAGGCGCTGGCCTAGGCCCTCGCCCGACGAATTTCCATTGCCGGCGATGAGAAAGACGTAGCGGGTTTCCGCCGTGATCATGCCGGGTAGCGCAGGTTTCGACGCGGTCGAATCAACGGCAGTTGGCGGGTGTGACACCTGGATTTGTTGGAATGTCAGGCATCCACTGACATTTCCAATTGTACAGAACATTGTACAGTGTTTGGCCTGATACGCCTCAAGCCGCATCGTACCCTCCCCCTCCGTCAGGCTGCGCCTGCCACCTCCCCCGGGCGGCGGGGGAGGATTGCAAAGGTCAGGTCCGCACCAATCCTCCCCCGCCAGGGGGAGGTGGCGCCGAAGGCGACGGAGGGGGAGGGTACGGTCAGCCCTCGAATTGGCGCCACCGTTCGACCGCGAGTGCCATGATCTGTCTCACTACGTCTTCCGTGTTGGACAGTATTTCGCGCGCCGGATAGCGCAACACGTGCAAGCCCCGCGATGTGAGCCATGCGTCGCGAACCATGTCCCGCTGCGGCCTGTCGCCACGACCGTGCACCTCGCCGTCAACCTCGATTGCGAGCCTTGCCGGGGCGCAATAGAAATCCAGGACATAGTCTTCGACGGCGTGCTGCTTGCGGAAGCGCAACCCGGCTTCGTTCCGGCGTAGGGCGAGCCAGAGCGCGATTTCGGGAGGGGTCATTTCCTTGCGCAGGCGCTTTGCATTGCGTTTGCCGCCTGGCGATCCCTCGAGCCGCATCGTGCCCTCCCCCTCCGTCGCCTTCGGCGCCACCTCCCCCTGGCGGGGGAGGATTTCAGTTGCGCGCGCCCCAGCGCCAGTGCCAGCCGCCGTCGGTCTTGCGCCAGGCTATGACCGTGAATGTCGCGATCACAGCAATGCCGATGACGATCTTGGGAAGCAGCGACTGTACCTGGAGGATGTCGAGAACCAGGGCCGCGACGCTGCCCAACGTCAGTGCCCAGCCCTGCCACGTCACCGGCGTTGCGCCGAGACCGTACAGCTTGGGCGTGAACCAATAGCCCTCGCGCACATGGTACCAGCGCTTCACATCTTCGAACGTCATCACCCAGCTCCTCAATCCGACTTTGCCGGCCGGCCGCGTTTCGCCCGCACCGGCGCTTCGAGTTTCACCCCGCGCTTCGCCAGCGCCTCGCGCAACAAGCATTCGAGCTCGGCATTGACGCTCCGCAGATCAGCCGCCGCGGCGCGCTCGATCGCAGCGTAAAGGGCTGGATCGAGGCGCAGGGGGAACGACTTTTTGGGGGGAACGCTCAACGCCACAAACCTATTGGTACAGGGTGCCCGTGTTCACCACCGGCTGGGTATCGCGCTCGCCGCACAGCACGACCATCAGGTTCGAGACCATCGCGGCGCGGCGCTCGTCATCGAGCTCGACGACATTCTTTTCGGACAGCATATCGAGCGCCATCTCGACCATGCCGACCGCACCCTCGACCAGGGTCTTGCGCGCAGCGACAACCGCCTGGGCCTGCTGGCGGCGCAGCATCGCGCCGGCAATCTCGGGTGCGTAAGCGAGATGGGTGAAGCCGCATTCGTCGACGGTGATGCCGGCGACCACCAGCCGGGCGATCAGCTCGGTCCGCAGCTCGGCCCCGACCTGATCATGGTTGCCGCGCAAGGTGACTTCCTGATGCTCGAAATCGTCATAGGGGTAGCGCGCGCCGATGGTGCGCACCGCTGCCTCGATCTGGACGATGACGAAGGATTTGTAATCGTTGATGTCGAACAGCGCCTGGGCGGTGTCGGTCACGCGCCACACCACCTGCGCTGCTATCTCGATCGGATTGCCGCGCAGATCATTCACCTTGAGCCGCTCGGAGATCATGTTGTTGGCGCGCAGCGATACCTTCTTGCGCCCGAGCCAGGGCAGCAGCCAGCGCAGCCCGGTGTTGCGATCAGTCCCCTTATACGAGCCGAACAGGGTGATCGCCGTCGCCTGGTTGGGCTGCTGCATGTAGAAGCCGCACAACAGGAAGCAGAAGACGATCGTCGACACGGCCATGATCGAACCGCCGAGCGCAGGATCGTGGCGCATCTGGGTCGCGCCGTACACGCCCGCAACCAGCGACAGCAGCATGATGAACAGCATGATATAGCCGCTCGAGGTGGCGGCCGCGCGCTCGCTCGACAAAGTGAGCGCGGTATTCCTGGCAACCGAATCCGACATGGGATCCTCCCGTTAATATGATATCACTTTTATATCGGGATTTGAGGGGATGCAAGCCCCCCTTCCGCCGTCATCCCACTTCCTTCTGTCATCCCCGCGAAAGCGGGGATCCAGCTCCTGCCGTATCGACATAAGGGCCGGTCGCGATTGTCGCGGCATCTGGAGATAGGTCCCCGCTTTCGCGGGGATGACAAAAAGGGGGGCGGACGGTTGGTACGAAAAAGGGCGGCGGTGCTTTCGCACGCGCCGCCCTTCCACAAGCCCGGTAGCCCGAGCTCGTCCTCACATCAGTTCAGGACGATCGTCACCGCGCGGCGGTTCTGGGCCCAGCTCGCCTCGTCCGAGCCGAGCGCGATCGGGCGTTCCTTGCCGTAGCTGATCGTCGAGATCCGCGCCGGGTTGATGCCGCGCGACGCGAGATAATTCTTCGCGGCGTTGGCACGACGATCGCCGAGCGCGAGGTTATATTCACGGGTGCCGCGCTCGTCGCAATGGCCTTCGAGGCTGACCGGCACGTTCGGCCAATGCGCAAGCCATGCCGCCTGGCTGTCGAGGATCGCGCGCGCCTCGGCGTCGATATCGTACTTGTCATAGGCGAAATGGACTGTGTTGCTCGTGACCGAGCGCTCGAAATCGGCGCGCGAACCGGGCCGGACATTATCCGGCTGCGAAACCGGCGGCGGGCCATGATCGCTCGGCGCGGGCGGGATATATTTCGGCTTCGGGCTGCATCCGGCGGTTGCTGCAAGGGCTGCGGCAACGATCAGCGTGCTGGTCAGTCTGGCCATCTGGCTTCTCCTTCATGTCCGGGTCGTTTCGGTTGCGCTTGAGAAATCGACCCTCGGGGCATCGGATATTGGTTAACGAGAGTCAACGTTCTGCCGAATTGGTTGGAATCTCCGTCAGGGACGTAACGGCCCCCATGCCGGATCGGATCCATCGAGCGGCGTCGCGAGCCGGCGTTCGTTGACGCCGGTCAGATCGACCGACCAGAGATCGGCATTGCCGGCCCCGCCCTGGTGCGAGCGGAAGAACACCAGCACCCGGCCATTGGGCGACCAGCTCGGCTGCTCATCCTGCCAGCTGTCGGTCAGCAGGCGCTCGTTTCCGCCGGTCGGGCTCATCACCCCGATGCGGAAACCGCCGGCGATCTTGGTGAAGGCGATCAGGTCGCCGCGCGGGCTCCACGCAGGCGTGGCATAGCGTCCGCCGCCGAAGCTGATGCGGGTCGGGTTCGATCCGTCAGCGCCCATGATATAGATTTGCTGAGTCCCCGAACGATCGCTCTCGAACGCGATGCGGGTGCCGTCCGGCGAATAGCTGCCGCCCGTATCGATCCCCGGGCTGTTGGTCAGCCGCTGCGGCGAGCCGCCCGCCGCCTCGACCCGGTAGAGGTTGGTATTGCCCGCGACCGCCATCGAGAAGAGGATCCAGTGGCCGTCGGGCGAGAAGCGCGGGGCGAAGGTGAGGCTGGGATTGTTGACGACGAGGCGCTGGCTGGCTGTCCCGATATCGTACACATAGATCGCCGGGCGATCGTTGACGTAGCTCATATAGACGATCTTTTTCTGATCCGGCGAGAAGCGCGGGGTCAGCACGATCGACTGGCCGTTGGTCAGGAAGCGGTGATTCGCGCCGTCCTGATCCATGATCGCAAGCCGCTTGAGGCGGTGCGCCTTTGGCCCGGTCTCCGAGATATAGACGATGCGGCTGTCGAAATAGGGGCCCTCGCCGGTCAGCCGCGTATAGACCATGTCGGCGCATTTATGGCCGGCGCGGCGCCAGTCGCCCGGCGACACGACAAAGCCCTGCCGGGTCAGCTCGCTCTTCGCGAAGATGTCGTAGAGATAGCAGCCGACCGTCAGCGTGCCGTCGCCATTGGCGCGAACGAAGCCCTGGACGAGCGTCTGCGCGCCGGCGCCGCCCCAATAGTCGAAGGACGGGGCCGTCACCTCGGGATAGGAAACCTGTTTCAGCGTATCCGCCCCGACGGGATTGAACAGCCCCGAGCCCTTCAGATCATTGGTGACGATCTGGGCGAGTTGCCGGCCGAGCTCGTCCGTGCGCCCGGCCGGCGTGTTCACCGCCGACGCGGTCGGCATGATCGGAATGGCGATGCTGAGCGGCGCCGAGGTGCCGCCCGTCACCGACACTTCGAGCGGCGGCGGCGTCTGGTCGGTCGCGGGCGGCTGCTGTTGCTGGTCGGGGGCGGGCGCGGTCTGCGCGGCGACGGGCGCGGCAAAAGCGGCGAGCGCGACGAGCCAGGATGTTGCGATCGAATATCGAAGGGTCATGCGTGCCTCGCTCAATGCTTCAATTGCCATATGAAGTGAATGTTGCCCCAGCCGCCCGTGGGGGTCTGATAATATTCGTCGGGCAATCGCAGCGGCGAACAACCCTTGAACGCGGCAACGCCGAGATCAACCACACGCTGGACATAGCGTCCATTGTCTTCGTCCACGCCGCTGGGCCTGCCAACCATCTTCGGTATCGCCGAAAGCGTGCCGTCGTGGTTGAGGTGCAGGTCGAGCGTAACCGAGATCTGGTTGGCCCCCGGCCCGGGAATGACCTGGCGATCGGCACAGGGCTGAATCTGCCGCGTGATCGCCGAGATGATGTCCGCCTGGGCTTTTGCGTTCATCACCACGCCCGGCGGGGTCTTGTTTTTCGATGGGGACGGCTTGGTGCCGAAACCGTCGTTCAGAACGTCGTCGATATTGAAACCGCTCTGATGCGTCTTGCGGGAATTCGCGTTGCCGCCGGTCCCTTTGGCGGTCGCGGCATTGTTCGACGGCGGGGCATCCCGTTTGGGCTGGGCTTTCGCCTTGTCCGGCGTCGGTATGGCCTGTTTCTTCGGTTGCGGTTTGGCCTCGGGCGCCGGCTTGGGCGGGGGCGTTGCCTTGGGCTGGGGCGCAGGCGGGGTCGGGTCGGGGTCGGCCTGCTGCTTCGGCGCAGCGGCCGCATCCTCGGGCGGACCCTGCTCGGGTGCCTTCGATTCCGCCGGATCGGCGGATTGCGGAGTCGTCGCGACGAGGCCGACATCATCGACCAGCGAGACGTCGATCGGCTTGGCGTTGGGCGGCTCAACCCTGGGCGGCGCACAGAAGCTCAACGTCAGCAGCGCGAACAGCGCGGCATGGCCAAGCACGGCCACGCCGAGCCCCACCATTTCCGATCGCTGCATCAGGCCACCACTCCGGTCACTTCTTGTCGTCGCCGACCGTCACCAGCGCCACGCGGTTGAGCCCGGCATGGTTGAGCTCGCCCATCACCCGCATCACCCGGCCATAATCGAGGCTCTTGTCGGCGCGCAGGAAGACCTGGGGCGGCTTGCCATCGGCACCGGTCGCCGATTTCGACACGATCTGCTGCAGGACATCGGGCAGGATCGCCTCCGTCACCTCGTCCTTGTCGACGAAAATCTTGCCGCCCGCCTCGATCGAGATCTGGACCGGCTGCTGATCCTGGTCGAGCGACTTGGCGCGGCTGTCGGGCAGGTTGACCGGCACGCCGGCGGTGAGCAGCGGCGCCGTCACCATGAAGATGATCAGCAGCACCAGCATCACGTCGACGAGCGGCGTGACGTTGATCTCCGCCATTGGCGCCCGCCGACCGCGGCCGCGTTGCGAGGGAAGCTGCATCGCCATCAGATTTTCTTCACATCAGTCTCGAGCTGGCGGCTCAGGGTGGCGTGGAAGCCGTCGGCGAACCGGTTGAGCCGGGCCTCGATCTTGTTGGTGCCGTGGCTGAAGCGATTATAGGCGATCACGGCCGGGATCGCCGCGAACAGGCCGATCGCGGTCGCGAACAGGGCCTCGGCGATGCCGGGCGCGACCACCGCGAGCGAGGTGTTCTGCGCGCTGGCGATGCCGGAAAAGCTGCCCATGATGCCGAGCACGGTGCCGAACAGACCGACGAACGGCGCCACCGCGCCGACCGTCGCGAGGATGTTGAGCCGGTCGGCAAGCTTGTCGATTTCGCTCGCGACCGCCGAGCCCATCGCCGTCGCCAGCCGTTCGCGCGTGCCGTCGCGATCGACAGTCCCGATCGCGGTCGAGCGCCGCCATTCGCGGACGCCGGCCGAGAAGACCTTTGCCACCGGCAGATCGCTTTCGCCCTCCATCCGGTAAAAGGCGTCGATATCCTCCGCCTTCCAGAAATCACGCTCGAACCGGTCGATCCTGCGGCGTGTCCGCCCGATGCGGAGCGCGAAGCTGATGATGATCGCCCAGGTCCAGATGCTGGCGAGCAGCAGGCCGCCCATCACCACCAGCACGACGATATGGGTGGCGGCCGGCGAAATGGTCGCCGCGTTGGTATTGAAGAACAGGTCGTTCACGAATCGTCTTCCTCTTGATCCACCAGACGCCGGAACGCCTCGATCCATGCAAGCGGCTGGCGGGTCGGCCGGCCGGATGCCGATACCAATGCCGCCGTCACATCAGCTTCGCTTAGTATCTCAGCCCCGCGCATGACTCTCTGATGAATATCGACCGAGGCGGCGCGTATCTGTTTCAATCTGGTCACCACCACGAGCGCATCGTCGAGCCGCGCGGGGCGCCGGTAGCGGATCGCGAGCGCGCTGACGGCATAGGCGCCGCCGCCCGCCTCATGCACCGCGCGCTGGTCGATCCCGGCGAGGCGCAGCATGTCCGAGCGGGCGCGCTCCATATAGCGGAGATAATTGGCGTGATAGACCACGCCCGACAGATCGGTGTCCTCGAAATAGACGCGCACCGGGAAACGGTGGCTGGTCCCGTCGAAGCGGCCTTCGACCGGTTGATCTTCCTGCGGCTGCACCATGGCTGGTCTCCTAACGGCACCATCCGCGTGAAGGAACCCCGTTCGCTTCGTGCGGGGCACCGCTTGACAGCGAAGTAACCTGTGGGTTACATGTAACCTCAGAGTTACACAGGGAACAGGAAATGACCCATCAGACCGATCTCGCCGACCGTATCGCCTGGGGCCGCGCCCGCGCCGCCACCGTGATGGCGCTGGTGTTCGTCGCCGCCCAGGCGGGAAGCTTCAGCGACGAGTTGCCGCTCAACCGGCCGCAGACGCTGCACCTTGCCGCATGGATCGTGTGGGCGGCGGCGCTCTTGATGTTCCTCGCTGTGGGCGGCGGGCTGTTCCGCGGCGCGCGCATGCGGGCGCTGCTCAACGACGAAACGACGCTCGACCATCGCCGCAGGGCGCTGGCGCTCGGCTTCTGGGGCGCGATGGGGACCGCAGCCTTGGTCTATGGCCTCAGCTTCTACGAGCCGATCTCGGCGCGGATGGCGGTGCGGTTCGTTATCACCTTCGGCATCGCGATCGCGCTGCTGCGCTTCGGCACGCTCGAGAAGAAAGCACTGAAGGATGGCTGAGCAGTTGCTCAACACCCTGAAGGAGGAGCGGGCGCGGCTCGGCCTGACTCAGGCCGAGCTCGCCGATCGGGTAGGGGTCAGCCGCAAGACCATTAATACGGTCGAGAACGGCATCTTCATCCCCTCGACCATCCTCGCGCTCAGGCTGGCGGCGGCACTCGACCGGCGGGTCGAGGATCTGTTTCGGATCGCACCGGAGGAATAGCCCGGCAGCAGCATCTCCACCGTTCGCCCAGAGCTTGTCGAAGGGCGTTTATAAACGAAAGGCTGCGCCAAGAATCTGGGCTTCGACAAGCTCAGCCCGAACGGAACTGGGTTTGGCCTCTGGACGAACCGGCACTTTCTTATAGGTTGCCGGGCATGATCGATCCTGCCCTGCGCATCCGCGGCCTTGCCAAGAGTTTCGACAAGCCGGTGATCGCGGGGCTCGATCTCGAGATCGCCGCGGGCCAGCTCTATGCCCTGCTCGGCCCCAATGGCGCGGGCAAGACGACCACGCTGCGCATGGTGACCGGCCTGACCCGGCCCGATTCAGGCACGATCGAGATCTTCGGCATCAACACGCAGCGCAGCCCGCTCGAGGCCAAGGCGATCACTGCCTGGCTGCCCGACGAGCCGATGCTCTACGACAAGCTGACCCCGGCCGAATATCTCGCCTTCGTCGCCGGGCTGTGGCGGATGGACCCCCAGGGTGCCGCGGCTGAGGCCGAGCGGCTGCTCCACTGGCTCGGACTGTGGGAAGAGCGCGACACGCGGTGCGAAGGCTTTTCGCGCGGCATGAAGCAGAAGGTCGCGCTCGCGGGCGCGCTGATCCATGAGCCCAAGCTGCTGATCCTCGACGAGCCGCTGACCGGGCTCGATGCGAGCATGGCGCGCGCGGTGAAGGACGCGCTGCGCGCCCAGGTCGATGCGGGCAAGACAGTGATCGTGACGACCCATATCCTCGAAGTCGCCGAGCGCATGGCTGACCGGATCGGCATCATCGCCGGGGGCAAGCTGCTCGCCGAGGGCACGCTCGAGGAATTGCGCGGCCGTGCCGGTACCGAGGGGATGACGCTGGAGGACACCTTCATCCGCCTGACGAGCGGCGCATGAGCGGCCTGATGCGGCTGGCGCCGCCGGGCTCCTTCGCCTGGCTCGCCCTGCACGAGATCGGGCTGGCCTGGCGATCCCGATCGAAACGCGGCGCCACGCGCTGGATCGGCTATGCGATGATCCTGTTATGGTTCGGCTTTGGCTGCTTCCTCGGCTGGACATTGCGCGACCTGCCGATCCCGGAGTTCGACGGGCTCAAGACCGCGGTCCTTGCTGGCAGCATCGTTGCCTTCACCCTCATGACCGCCCAGGCGATGATCGGCAGCCAGCGTACGCTGTACGAGACGGGCGACCTCGCCTTGCTCTTCTCGGCGCCGATCGACGGGCGGACGGTACTGCTCGCCAAGCTGCTCGGCATCGCCGGCACCATCGTGCTCACCTATGCGATCCTGCTGCTGACGATCATCGTGCCGATCGCCACGCTCGGCCATCCGCAACTGTTCGGGCTGGTCGCGCTGCTCGGCGCGCTTGCGCTCGGCGCGGCGGCGTTCGGGATCGCCATAACGCTTGCGCTGGCGACTTTGGTGGGCCCGCGCGCGGCACGCACGGTCGGCCAGATCGCCGCGGCCTTGCTCGGCGGCGCGATGTTCCTGATCTCGCAGATCGTGTCGCACAGCGATCGGCGGCAAAACAGCATGATGGTGCTGTTCAAGCAGCTCCATGACCGCGGCATCGGCAATACGGGCGTGAGCGCGCTGCCCGGTCGCGCCGCCCTGGGCGATCCACTTGCCATCCTGGTGCTGTCCGGCACCGGCCTGGTGCTCTTCATGCTCGCCGGCGCGACGCTGCGACGGCTGTTCCTCAGCGGCTATCAGGATGGCGGGGTGCGGCTGTCGCGCGCGCGGCCGACCGGGCGCGGGATCGCGCGGCTGTTCCATGCCGGCCTGTTCCGGTCGATCTTCGCCAAGGAATGGCGGCTGCTCGCACGCGACCCGGCGCTTGCCTTCCAGATCGTGCTGCGCCTCGTTTATCTCGCGCCGCTTGCCTTTTTCGCGTTCGGCGGGCGCGGCAGCCATCCGCCGCTCGCGGCCGGCCTTGCCTTTGCCAGCGTGCTGATCGCGAGCCAGCTGGCCGGCAGCTTCGCCTGGCTGACCGTCTCGGCCGAGGACGCGCCCGATCTGATCGCGGTCTCGCCGGTCGCCAAGGCTGAGGTCGATATGGCCAAGCTGATGGCGGCGCTGGCGATGACCGCGCCGCTCGCCATGATCCTGCCGATCGCGATTGCGCTGCAGACCATAGCCGGCGCGATCGTGACGCTTGGCTGCACGGTGATCGGCGGCGGGCTGGCCGGGCTGGTCGAACTCAAGCTCGGCAAGCCCGGCAAGCGCAGCAGCTTCCGGCGCCGCCGTTCGGGCTCGGTGGTGGGCGCCATCCTCTCGATGCTGATCGCCGCTGTGTTCGGGGGCGGCGCCGCGCTGGCGGTCCTCTTGCTGGGCTGAGCGGCGGCCGCGACGCAGAAGCCGTTTGTTCGCGGAACTCCCGCGATATCGATGCGTTGCCGTAACCAGATCAGTCGCTCGAACTGAACCAGATCAACAGTCACTCCGATCCCGTTTGCGACGCGGCGTCCGAGCGCAATCATGGAGTGGGATGATGTACATATCGAGCGAAGGCCTGTTGGTCATAATATTCGTCGGCCTCGTTGCAGGCTGGCTGGCGGGCCAGATTGTCCGAGGTACGGGCCTGGGACTCATGGGCGACCTCCTGTTCGGGATTCTGGGTGCCTTTGTCGGAAGCTGGTTCCTGCCCAAGCTCGGCGTCCATCTCGGCGCCGGCTTGATCAATGCCATCATCAACGCGACCGTCGGCGCGATATTGCTGCTTCTGGTTGTGAAATTGCTTCGCGGTGGTCGGGGAGGCCGGTGGAGCCGACGCTAAAGCGCCTGCCGGTTCCAGCCGGACCAGCGGCTTCGCGTCACGACTTGTCGACCTTCGGATGCACCCTTTCGCCCCGGGCGCACATCCCTGCGAACTTCGCAATCCGGGCCGCACGCGTCTCTGGCTTCTTCGCTTCGTGGACTCGGTAGAGGATCGCATAGCGATTGGCCGATTCGAGGCTGTCGAAAAAGGCGCGCGCGCCGGGTTCCGCCTCCAGCGCGACGGCGAGATCGTCGGGCACAGCGATGCTGCCTTGTGAGGCATACGCCGCATCCCAGCGGCCATCGGCCTTCGCCGCCTCGATCTCGGCATGGCCAGCCGCCGTCATCCGGCCGGCGGCGATCAGTTCGCCGGCGCGGATGCGGTTCTTCTCCGACCATTTGCTGCGCGGCTTGCGCGGCGTGAAGCGGGTCAGCCACCAATGCTCGTCGCAAGGATAGAGCTGGCCGTCGATCCAGCCATGGCAGAGCGCGCCGTCGATCGCCTCGGCCTTTGAGACCGAGGGGACGCCGGCACCCGCCTTGGCGAATTTGAGCCAGATGCCGGACGAGTCCCGAGGTTGCGCGGCGAGCCATGCTTCCCACGCCGCAGCATCGGCAAAGGCCAGGATCGGCAGGCCGGCGTGAGTCTCGGGCTTCGCCATCACCACCTCGCAGGCGCCATCAGCGGCGCCTTTTCACAGAGCTATCAGATCGGCCGGGCGACCCGCAATCACGGGGCTTGCAACTCATTTAACTGTGTGTCATACAGTATGTGTCATACACCATGTGAGACACAGGTATGCCAGTGGAAGACGATCTTTTCGAGAAGCTGCGCGTCGAGCTGCGCCGGGGATCGCTGATCCTCGCCGTGCTCGGGGCGCTGCGGGTGGAGCGCTACGGCTACACGCTGCGCCAGAGCCTGGAGGAAGCCGGGCTGCCGATCGACGAGGGCGCGCTCTATCCGCTGCTCCGCCGCCTCGAGGCGCAGGGCCTGCTCACCAGCGAATGGCGCGAGGACGCAAAGCGCAACAAGCGCTTCTACCGCCTCTCCCCCGATGGCGAGGGGATCCTCGCCGAGCTCCTCGGCGAATGGAATGCGATCTCCGAATCGATCCTCCGCCTCACCGAAAGGGAAATGTGATGGACCTGCTTGACCGCTATCTTCACGCCGTGCGCTGGACCCTGCCCCGCGCCAAGGCCGACGACATCCTTGCCGAGCTGCGCGACGAACTCGTCACCCGGCAGGAAGACCGGGAGGAAGCGCTCGGCCGCCCGCTGACTCAGGACGAGACCAGCGCCCTGCTCAAGGAGTTCGGCCATCCGCTGGTGGTCGCGTCGCGCTACCGGAAGCAGCAATGGCTGATCGGGCCTGACGTCTTCCCCTTCTACATCTTCGTGCTTGGGATGGTGACGCTGGTCATCCTGGCGGTGATGCTGGTGGTCGGTATCGCCAATGCGCTGTTCAGCGACCAGGAGCCGATCCGCATCTTCATCCAGACGATCGCGGGCATGTGGACCTCGCTGCTGCTCAACGCGGCGATCATCACCCTTGTCTTCGCTGTGCTTGAACGGAGCGGCTTTCCCGCCGAGCATCTCCAGCGCTGGCGGCCCGAGCAGCTCCCCGACATAAGGTTCAAGCGCAAGAGCCGCTGGGAATCAGCGTTCGAGGTCGGGGCCGGAATCGTCTTCATCCTGTGGTGGATCGGCCTTATCCACGTGCCCATCGTCTCCGGCGGACCGAATTTCCGGATCGTGATGGGGCCGGTCTTCGCCCAATATTACTGGCCGATCCTGCTGCTGCTCTCAGTGCGGCTGGTGCAGAACCTCATCGCTGCGCTCCAGCCGCGCTGGACTCTGGTGACCGGCCTGCTCAACATCGCAACGACCATCGGCATGGTCGCACTCGCCGCCATGATCTACCGCGCCGGCCATTGGGCGACCGTCATCGCGACCGGAATGCCCACGGCCCAGGCGGCCCAGATCGAGACCAGCCTGAACCTGGCACTGCGCATCGCGATCGTCGTGGTCGGCATCATCCTGCTCTGGCAGGGCGCGGTCGACCTGTGGCGGCTGAGCCGGGCGCGCCGCGACGCAGCGGCCGGTTGAAGGCTCAGGCCGCGCGCTTCTCCAGGGCGTGCGCGGCCTCCGCCATCAGGGTGGCGATGATCTCGGCGACCGGCTCTTCCTTCGTGACCATGCCGACCGACTGGCCGGCCATCAGGCTGCCATGCTCGACATCGCCGTCGATCACCGCGCGGCGCAGCGCGCCGGCCCAGTAATGCTCGATCTGGAGCTGGGCCTCGAGCATCTCGACCTTGCCCTCGTCGAGCAGCTGAGCGACTTCGCGCTGCTTGGCAGTGAACAACTCGCCGCCGGCATTTTTCAGCGCCCGCACCGGGATGACCGGCAGGCGCGGATCGATCTGGACGCTCGCCACCGCATCGCGGGCCGAGGCGCGCATGAACGCTTTCTTGAACGCGGGATGCGCGATCGACTCAGTCGCGCAGACGAAGCGGGTGCCGAGCTGTACCCCGGCAGCGCCCATATCGAGATAGGCGGCGATCGCCTCGCCCCGGCCGATGCCGCCGGCGACGAACACCGGCACCTGTTCGGCGACCTCGGGGAGGATTTCCTGGGCGAGCACGCTGGTCGAGACCGGGCCGATATGGCCGCCCGCTTCCATGCCCTCGACGACGAGGGCGTCGACGCCCGAGCGGATCAGCTTCTTGGCGAGCGACAGGGCAGGGGCGAAACAGATCAGCTTCGCGCCATTGGCCTTGATTGCGTCGATCGAGCCCGTCGGCGGCAAGCCGCCTGCCAGCACGACATGGCCGACGCCGTGCTTGTTGCAGACCTCGATCAGGTCGAACAGGCCGGGATGCATGGTGATGAGGTTCACGCCGAACGGCTTGTCGGTGAGCGCCTTGGTGCCGGCGATTTCCTTGTCGAGCAGCTCGGGGGTCATCGCGCCGCACGCGATCAGCCCGAAGCCGCCCGCATTCGACATGGCCGAGACGAGATGGCGCTCCGAAACCCAGGACATGGCGCCGCACAGGATGGCGACCTCGGACCCCAGGAAATCGGCGCCTCGCGCCATGCGGCGCGCGAGGCGCTCCTGGCCGATGCTCACGCCGCATCCTCCGCGTCGAGCCCGTACGCCGTGTGGAGCACGCGCACCGCTAGCTCAGTATAATCTTCCTCGATCAGCACCGAGACCTTGATCTCCGAGGTGGTGATTGCCTGGATATTGATGCCGCGCTCGCCAAGCGTCTTGAACATGGTCGCTGCGACGCCGGCATGGCTGCGCATGCCGACACCGACCACCGAGATCTTCGCGACCCGGGTATCATGGACGAGGTCGACATAGCCGATATCGCCCTTGGCATTGCCGAGCACCTCGAGGCTGCGCGCCAGATCGGACGACGGCACGGTGAAGGTCACGTCGGTCGAACCGGTCGAATGCGCGACGTTCTGGACGATCATGTCGACATTGATGTTCGCATCGGCCAGCGGCACGAAGATCGAGGCGACCGAGCCGGGCCGGTCGGGCACAGCGGTCAGCGTGATCTTCGCTTCGTTCTTGTCGTGCGCGATGCCGGTGATGAGCTGGCGTTCCATATCGTCGATCTCCTCTTCGCCCACGATCATCGTACCGGGCAATGTGTCCGCCATCGGCGCATCGTCGTCGGTGAACGACGAGAGCACCTGGACGCGGACCTGTTCCTTCATCGCGAGCCCCACCGAGCGCGTCTGGAGCACCTTGGCCCCGACGCTCGCGAGCTCGAGCATTTCCTCATAGGTGACGCGCTTCAGTTTGCGCGCGCGGGGCACGATGCGCGGATCGGTCGTATAGACGCCGTCGACATCGGTATAGATGTCGCAGCGATCGGCCTTCATCGCCGCTGCCATCGCCACGGCCGAGGTGTCCGAGCCGCCGCGGCCGAGCGTGGTCACGCGCTCGCCCGCGGCGAGGCCCTGGAAGCCGGGGATGACCGCGACTTCCCCTACCGCCAGCGATTTGTTGAGCGCGGTGGTGTCGATTTCGGCGATGCGCGCCGAGCCGTGCCCGTCCGAGGTGCGGATCGGCAATTGCCAGCCGAGCCAGCTCCGCGCCGGCACGCCGATCGCCTGGAGCGCGATCGCCAGCAACCCGCTGGTGATCTGTTCGCCGGCCGAGACGACCACGTCATATTCATGCGGATCGTAAAGCGAGCTTGCCTCGCGGCAGAAATTGACGAGGCGATCCGTCTCGCCGGCCATCGCCGAGACGACGACCGCGACCTGATTGCCGGCCTCGACCTCGCGCTTGATGCGCGCGGCGACGCTCCGGATCCGCTCGATCCCGGCCATCGACGTGCCGCCGAATTTCATCACGATACGGGCCATGAGGGTGCGAGAATTCCTTGGGGTGGCGGGGGCGCCCTGATAGGAAGCGCAAATGGTGATGGCAAGCGAACCCGTAACGACGATCGACCCGGCTGAAGCTGCACATTTTGGCGGCCTTGCGGCTGACTGGTGGGACCCGAAGGGTTCCTCGGCGATGTTGCACCGGCTGAACCCGGCCCGCCTGCGCTATCTGCGCGAGGCGGTGGACCGGCATTGGGAGCTGGACGGCACAAGCTTCACGCCGCTTGCGGGCAGGACTGCGCTCGATGTCGGGTGCGGCGCCGGGCTGCTGTGCGAACCGCTCGCCCGGCTTGGCGCGGCCGTGACGGGAATCGATGCGGCGGCGGAGAATATCGCGGCTGCCCATGCCCATGCGCTGCAATCGGGCCTGACCATCGACTATCGTACCGGCGGGATCGAAGGCCTTGGCAGCCAGCGCTTCGACCTGGTGACGAGCCTCGAGGTGATCGAGCATGTCAGCGATCCGGCCGGGTTCGTCGCGGGGCTGGCCGGGGCGCTGGCCGAGGGCGGGCTGCTGATAGTGTCGACGCCGAACCGCACGGCGCTGTCGCGTATCGCGCTGATCACCATCGGCGAGGGGAGCGGGCAGATTCCCAGGGGCACGCATGACTGGGACAAGTTCCTGACGCCGGAGGAGCTCGGAGAACTGCTTGAAGGTGCCGGGCTCAAGGTGATCGATATGCGCGGGCTGAGCTTCTCGCCAGCCAGGGGCTTCGTGATCTCCGACGATATGAAGCTCGATTATTTCGTGACGGCAGTTCGCAGCTGAGCCCGCCGGCGTCAGGCAGGGCGATAGCAATGCCGCAGGAAACGATTCCAGCCGCTCTTGGTGCGGCTTTCGACGGCGAAATGGAAGCCGGGTGACGTATCGATCGGCCAATAGACCATCCGGGCGAGGCCGGCCGGCATCTGGGAGACGAACGCAACTGCGTCAGGGTGGACGTCGGTGCCATCGGCAACCCTGCCCTCCGAGCGCTTGCCGTCATTGGTGAAGGAAAAGACGCCGAGCCCGTCATCAGCGGTCGCGCCGAACAGCGCGATCTCGCGATAGTTGCCCCGCCCGCCCATCTCCCAACAGGCTTCGAGCTGGATCCAGCGTGCGCCGAACGCGCGGAAACTGCGCGTGCAGCGCGCCGCCGACGCAGGCCCCTGCCCGGCCCCATCCGGCACCGTCACCCAATCGCCGACCAGCGGCTTGAGGGGGCCCAGCAACCCCCGCCCCTTGCTCCAGTCCGGCATCGCGCCCTCCTTTTGCTTCCGTGCCGATCTATAACCCCAGCTTCTTCTCCAGCCAGCGCGCCGCCTCCTCGGGCGAAGCCTTGTCGCTGTCGCGATCGACCATGTAATTGGCCTCGCGCATCGCCTCCACCGGCACATGCTCGACCAAAGGCTTGATCACGCGCAGGAAGCGCTCGTCCTGCACGCGGCGCGGCGCGACCATCAGGATCGCGTCATAGCCCGGGATCGCGCCTTTCGGATCAGCCAGCACCCGGAGCTTGTCGGCGGCGATCCGGCCATCCGAGGAGAAAGCGGGGATCACGTCAGCGGTGCCGTCAGTCAGCGCCCGGTACATGAAGGTCGGCTGATAGGGGTGCGCCGATTTGAATTCGAGCCCATAGGCGCGCTTCACCGCAGCCCATTCGGGCCGCTCGAGGAACTCGATATCCGTCGCGAGGCGGAGCTGCGGCGCGATCGCGGTGAGATCGGCGATGCTCGTCACATGGCGGCGCGCGGCATCGTCGCCGCGCATCGCAAAGGCATAGGTGTTCTCGAAGCCGAGCGTGCCCACCAGCCCGACGCCATGCTCGCGCGCCGCCCAGGCGCCGACGCCCTGCACTATCGCGGCGCGGGACGGCACATCGGTGCGCTTCATCTCGTTGGTCCAGACGGTGCCGGAATATTCGACATAGACGTCGACATCGTTGCTCGCCGCCGCGGTGAAGGCGACGACCGAGCCGAGCCCTTCGCGATATTCGACATGATAGCCAGCCGCCTCGAGCCGGTGGCCGATCACCCGCGCCAGGATATATTGCTCGGAAAAGCCCTTGGCGCCGACCACCACGGTTTCCTGCGATCGCGGCCGCACCGGCGCGAGCGCGACCAGGACGCCGATCGCCAGCAGCCCCGCCGCGACAAAGGCGCGCGTCCGCTTCCGCGCTGCGATGCCATGCTCGATCACCCCGAGCAGCGCGTCGACCGTCAGCGCCAGCACCGCGGCAGTCAGGCAGCCGGCGAGCACCAGGGCCCAGTTCTGGGTCTGCAGGCCGGCGAAGATCATGTCGCCAAGGCTGGGCTGGCCGACCGTGGTGGAGAGGGTGGCAGCGCCGATCGTCCAGACCGCCGCGGTGCGGATGCCGGCCATCAGCACCGGCGCGACGAGTGGCGCTTCGACGAGACGAAGCTTCTGCCATGCCGTCATGCCCATGCCGTCGGCGGCCTCGATGACGGCGGGATCGATGCCGTCGAGACCAGTGACGCCGTTGCGGAGGATGGGCAGCAGCGCATAGAGCGTCAGCGCGAGCAGGGACGGCAGGAAGCCGAGCGCGGGGATGCCGCCGCCGACCAGCACCGAGAGCGACAGCAGCAGCGGATAGAAGAGCGCGAGCAGGGCGAGCGACGGGATGGTCTGGATCAGGCTGGCAAAGCCGAGCGCGATCCGGGCGACGGTCGGGCGGCGGGCCGACCAGATCGCCAGCGGCAGGCTGATGACGAGGCCGAGCGCGAGCGCGGAAAAGGCGAGCAGCAGATGCTGAGCCAGCAGCGGCGGGACGCGAGAGAGCGCTTCGAGGAAAGCGGTCATCGCGCCCAACACCCCCTTTTGTCATCCCCGCGAAAGCGGGGACCCATCTCCCCGAGTTCGTTGGAGAGGACAAGAGATAGGCCCCCGCTTTCGCGGGGGTGACATGTTAGGGTTGGAGGCCTCACGCTCCGTCCTCCAGCGCATGCAGCCGGCGCGCCTGTTCGCGCGGCACGGCGACCAGCGCATCGGCCTCGGCACCGCCCGCACCGGCGAGCAGTTCCTTCGGGCTCGCATCGGCGACGATCCGGCCCGCCGCCATCACCAGCACCCGGTCAGCGAGCAGCAGCGCCTCGGCCATGTCATGAGTCACCATGATGGTGGTGAGGCCGAGCTTGTCGTGCAGCGCGCGGATCGCGGCGCCGAGCTGGTCGCGGGTGACCGGGTCGAGCGCGCCGAACGGTTCGTCCATCAGCATCAGCCCCGGCTGACGCGCCAGCGCCCGCGCGACACCGACCCGCTGGCGCTGGCCGCCCGACAGGGCATCGGGCATGCGCGCGGCGAACTCGCGCGGCAGATCAACCAGGTCGAGCAGCTCGGCGATGCGGGCGCCGCGGTCCTTCTCGCCCGCCAGCCACAGGGCGATGCCGATATTCTCGGCCACGGTCATGTGCGGGAACAGCCCGATATTCTGGAAGACATAGCCGATGCCCCGGCGCAGATCGTGGAGTTCGGCCTGCCCCACTTCCTCGCCATCGATGGAAATGGTGCCGGCGCTCGGCTCGACGAGGCGGTTGATCATCTTGAGCAGGGTCGACTTGCCCGAGCCCGACGTGCCGACCAGGGCGACGAAGCTGCCGCCTGCGATCTCGAGCGAAACATCGTCCACAGCGACCGTGCCGCCCGGATAGGATTTGGTGACGCCGTCAAAGGCGAGTGACGGGCCGGGTGTGTGCGATTCTGGCATCGACGCAGGTTGTGCTGGAGGATATCGATCAGGTCAAACAAGCCGTCACCCCGGACTTGTTCCGGGGTCCATCGTTCCACACACACAACGCCTGAAGCTTTTGCGGAACGATGGATGCCGGAACAAGTCCGGCATGACGAAATTGAGGGGAATGAAATGGCGGAAGCGGGCCAGAAGGCGATCTTCATCACCGGCGGTGGATCGGGCATCGGCCAGGCCACGGCAAAATTGTTCGCTGCGCGCGGCTGGCGGGTCGGGCTCGCCGACGTGAATGCCGCCGGGCTCAGCGCGACCGCCGCGATGCTGCCGCCCGGCTCGGCAACGACCTATGTGATGGACGTGCGTGACCGCGATGCCTGGGTCGCAAGTCTCGATGCCTTCATGACCGTGAGCGGCGGGCGGCTCGACGTGCTGTTCAACAATGCCGGGATCGCGACCGGCGGACCGCTCATCGAGACAGACTTCGACGCGATCGACCGGACGATCGCGATCAACCTGATGGGCGTGCTGAACGGCGCGCGGATCGGCTTTGCCTATCTCGCCCGGACGCACGGCTCGTGCCTGCTCAACACCGCCTCGGCCTCGGCGATCTATGGCTGCTCGGGGCTGGTCCCATACTCGATGACCAAGTTCGCGGTGCGGGCGATGACCGAAGGGCTCGACGGCGAATGGTATGGCGCCGGGGTCAAGGTGCGCGATATCGTGCCGGGCTTCATCGACACGCCGTTGCTGGCGGCGCCGGCGGGCGGATCGAACCAGTCGATCCGCGAGACGGTGACGGCGGCGGGGCTGGAACTGACCAATGTCGAGGAAGTCGCCGAGGCGGCCTGGGCGGCAGTGCATGGCGACAAGGTCCATACCTATGTCGGCAAGACCGCCCTCCGCATGGCCTTTGCCGCGCGCTGGATGCCGGGCACGCTGCGCAAGATGATGCGGCGGGGGATGGTCGCGCCTGAGACTAATTAGCCCCTCCCCTGAAGGGGAGGGGCTTGAGAAAGCTCAATCCACCAGCAGATCGATCGCCTCGGCCATGTCGACATCGCGCTGCGAAAGGCCGCCGGCATCATGGGTAGTGAGCAGGATTTCGACCCGGTTCCAGACATTCGACCATTCTGGGTGATGATCCGCCTTCTCGGCGAGCAGGGCGACGCGGGTCATGAAGGCGAAGGCCTCGCTGAAATCGGCGAACAGGAATTTGCGGGTGATCGCGTCGCGCCCCTCGTCATAATCCCATTCGTCGAGTGCATCGAGCGCCTCTGCCCGGTCTTCGTCGCTGAGCTGCTCGATCGTCACTGCGTCCCTCCTGTAGCGCTCGATGCGCCTCCTATGGCATAGCCGATGACGATGCCCGATCAACCACGCACCGCGCCCGGCCCAGACATGATCGAGGCAATCGCACGCGCCACGCTCGCCGCGCTGCCGCCCGAGTTCCGCGCGCATCTCGACGATGTGGTGCTGATCGTCGAGGACGTGGCCGATGACGAGACGCTGGACGCGCTCGGCATCGAGCATCCGCTCGACCTGAGCGGGCTCTATCATGGCCGGCCGGTGGGCGAGAAATCCTCGATGGAATCAGGCGCATTGCCCGACCGGATCCATCTCTATCGCCGCGCGATCCTCGAGGAATGGATCGAGACCGGTGTCGGGCTCGACGAGCTGGTCGCGCATGCGGTGATCCATGAGGTCGGGCATCATTTCGGTCTGTCCGACGAAGATATGCATGCGCTTGAAGCTTCGGTGGGGGAAGCGTGAGCGACAGTCTCTCGTTTAACGCCGTCACCTGCGCGCGGGGTGGGCGGGTCCTGTTCGAAGACCTGTCCTTCGCGATCGCACCCGGCGGCGCGGTGGTGGTGACCGGGCCGAACGGCGTCGGCAAATCGACCCTGATCCGAATGGCGGCGGGGTTGCTGAAACCGGCCTCGGGCAATGTTGAGGGACCCGCATGCGCGCTGATGGCGGAAGCAAGCGCGCTCGATTCGGACCGGCGGCTTGGCGATGCACTGCGCTTCTGGGCGACGCTCGACGATGGCGAGGATCCGCATGGCCGGGTCGCCCGCGCGATCGAGGCGACGCAGCTTTCGGCCATTGCCGAGGTGCCGGTGCGGCTGCTCTCGACCGGGCAGCGCCGCCGCGCAGCACTCGCACGGGTAGTGGCGAGCGGAGCGCCGGTCTGGCTGCTCGACGAACCGGCCAATGGGCTCGACGATGCGAGCGTGCGGACGCTCGAGACGTTGATTGCCGGCCATCGTGCGGCGGGTGGGATCGTGCTGATCGCGACGCATCTGCCGATCGACGTGCCTGGTGCGCAGTCGATCCTGCTGGGAGAGGCCGCATGACGGCGCTTCTCGCCCTGGTTGCACGCGACCTGCGCCGGGCATGGGCCGGCGGCAGCGTGACCTATACGCTCGCCTTTTTCCTGCTCGTGACCATCCTGTTTCCCTTCGCGATCGGGCCGGATGCGGCGCTGCTGGCGCGGGTCGGCGGCGGCGTGATCTGGGCGGCGGCCTTGCTCGCCGCGCTGATGCCGGTCGAGCGGCTGATCGGGCCGGATGCGGAAAGCGGCGTGCTCGACCAGTTCGCGGTGCGCGGGCTGAGCATGGCGAGCGTCGCGGCGGCGAAGATCGCGGCGCACTGGCTTGCGTTCGGGCCCCCGCTGATGCTGGCGGCGCTGGTTGCGGCTGGGCTGCTGGATTTATCGGGGGCTGTGCTGCTCAAGGTCGAGGTCGGGCTGCTGATCGGGACGCCGGGGCTGGCGGCGCTGGCGGTTGCAACTTCTGCGTTGGTGTCAGGGCTGCGCGGTGCGGGCGCGGTGGCGGGGCTGGTGATGCTGCCGCTGGCGGTGCCGTTGCTGATCTTCGGGGCCGGATCGATCGAGGGCGGCTTCGGGGCGGTGAAACTGCTGGCCGCGGTGAGTTTGATGTTGCTGGCGGGAGCACCGTTTGTCGCTGGCGCGGCGATGCGGGCGGGGATGGACTGAGCCTTCTTGCTCCCCTCCCGCTTGCGGGAGGGGACTGAGGGGTGGGCACCGGTTTCCATAGGCGGCACGTTCGCGGAGAGCGCGAGCCCACCCCCTACCCCCTCCCGCAAGCGGGAGGGGAGGAACTATCGCGACCAGCGCGCCCAGATTGCGGTCGGCAGCAACAACCCGCGTGCCTCTTCGCGCACGGCCAGTTCGCCCGCCTCGATCGTCCCGCCAAGATCGCCCAGCGCCTGGTTGAGCAGCTCCCCGATCGCCAGCGCCGACATCCGCACCGCGTAGACCGTCAGGAACAGGAAGCGCGAATCGCCGTCGAGCAGCTTGCGGCAATCAGCGATGAGGCCGGGCAGGCCCTCCTCCAGCCGCCAGACCTCACCCTCGGGCCCGCGGCCGAATTTCGGCGGATCGAGCAGGATGCCGTCATAGCGCCGCCCGCGCCTTACCTCGCGCGCGATGAACTTGGTGGCATCGTCGGTCATCCAGCGGATCGGTTTGTCGGCCATGCCCGAAAACTGCGCGTTGGCGCGGGCAGCCTCGACCGATTTCTTCGACGCGTCGACATGGACCATCTTCGCGCCCTTCGCCGCCATCGCCAGCGTGCCGACGCCGGTATAGCCGAACAGGTTGAGGCATTCGGGCGCCTCCATGTCGGCGACCCGCTCGCGCATCCAGCTCCACACCGGCGCCATATCCGGGAAGAAACCGAGATGGCGGAAGGGCGTGGTCTGGGCGGTGAAGCTCACATCATCCCATTTGAGCGGCCAGCCCTCGCGTGGCACAGGCTCGGCGAACTCCCAGCGGCCGCCGCCATCCTCGTCCGAGCCGGGGACGAATTCGGCATGCGCGCGCCAGCCCTCTTTCGCAGGCGCCCACAGGGCCTGGCCCTCGGGGCGGATGAAGCGGAAGCGGCCATAGCGCTCGAGCTTGCGGCCGTTGCCCGAGTCGATCAGGCCGTAATCAGCCCAGGGCTCGCCGATGAGAGTCCTGAGCTCCATCAGGGGCGCCTTGCCTTCACGGCCGCGCCACCGCCCGCTCGGCGATATAGCTGGTGACTGCCTCGAAGGTCCCCGGGAGCGTCGCGTAGCGCTCCTCGCGATCGAACAGGTCGCCGATCCGCGCCGGCAGTGCCGGCCGCACGCCGGTCGCCCGCTCGACCGCGTCGCCGAACTTTGCCGGATGCGCGGTGGCAAGGGTTACGACCGGCACATCCCTGGGCAGATCGGCGCGGCGGGCGGCGGCGAGGCCGATCGCGGTGTGAGGATCGATCACCTGGCCTGATCCGTCGCACGCCCAACGCATGGCAAGCGCCATATCGTCGAGATCGATCCGGTCGCTCGCGAACAGATTGGCCGCGCCCTCGCGTTGCGCATTGGTGAGCCGCATCGCCTTCGACATCTCGAAGCCACGCATCTGCTCGCGTATCGCAGCCCCGTCACGGCCACCGAGATCGAACAGCAGCCGCTCGAAATTGCTCGAGACCTGGATATCCATCGAGGGGCTCGGTGTCGGCACCACAATCCCTTGCGAATAATCGCCAGCGCTGAGCGCGCGGTGGAGGATGTCATTGACGTTGGTCGCGACGACCAGCTTCGCAACCGGCAGCCCCATCTTCGCCGCGACATAGCCGGCGAAAACGTCGCCGAAATTGCCGGTCGGCACCGAAAAGGCCACCGGCCGTTCGGGCGCGCCGAGCCGGACGGCTGCGTAGAAATAATAGACCACCTGCGCCATCAGCCGGGCCCAATTGATCGAATTCACCGCCGAGAGCGCGAACCTGCCCGAGAAACCGGGATCGTTGAACATCGCCTTCACCAGCGCCTGGGCATCGTCGAAGCTGCCCTCGATCGCGATATTATGGATATTGGGCGCGAGCACGGTCGTCATCTGGCGACGCTGCACGTCCGATACCCGGCCTTTGGGGTGGAGCATGAAGACATCGACTCCGGCGCGCCCGGCCAGCGCATCGATCGCGGCCGAGCCCGTATCGCCCGAGGTCGCGCCAACCACGGTCAGCTGTTTGTCGGTGCCTGCGAGGAAACGCTCGAACAGCAGCCCGAGCAGCTGGAGCGCGACGTCCTTGAAGGCGAGCGTCGGGCCGTGGAACAGCTCGAGCAGCCAATGGCGCTGGTCGAGCTGGACGAGCGGGGTGACGGCGCTGTGGGCGAAGCGGCCATAGGCCTGGGCGCAGAGCGCACGGAGCTCCTCGCGGGCAAGCGTGCCTTCGACAAAGGGCGCCATCACCGCGACTGCGGTATCGACATAGGAGAGGCCGCGCAGCGCCGCGATCTCGTCCGCGCTCAGGCTCGGCCAGGATAGGGGGAGATAAAGGCCGCCATCGCTGCCGAGGCCGGCGAGCGTGACCTGTTCGAAATCTAGGACAGGAGCTGCCCCGCGGGTGCTGATATAGCGCATGGCATTGCCGCCTAACCGCGGCGCGGCAAAGTCACAAGCACGTCAGACCTTCAACCGGCGCCGAAGCGCAATCCCGTAGATGATCGCAGCGACGGCCGCGAACAGGAACCATTGCACGGCATAAGCGAGATGATTGTTCGGCACGGACGACAGATCGGGGCTCGGATTGGCGTCGAGGCCGGGCGCGGGCGTGTCGGCAACCAGCATCAGCGTCTTGGGCGCGCGCGAGAAGATCGAGACGATCAGCGGCTGATGGTCCGGCGCATGGCTGATATAGCCGGTGACCTCGCCGCCCTTCCAGTTTGGCCTGGCATCGACCGTCCGCGAAACGCCGATCTGCACCGCGAATCCCGGCCCCTCGGCGCCGGTGCGGCATTGCGCGATCTGGCGCCAGCCGGCGCCGCCCGCAGCATTGCGCCCGCCCTCGGCCTTGAAGCTCATCGGTTGCAGGCAGAAAGCGCTCGCGCGGCGGAAGAGCAGGGTCTCGCCGATCGGGATACGCGGAAAGGCAATCGGCGGGAGGGTGCGATTCGCGGAAAGCTGCGCAAGCAACACTTCCTTCTCGCCCTTGCGCTGCAGCTGCCAGAAACCGAGCGCGATCATCGCCGCGATGGCGAGGCCGACCAGGATCGTGGCGAAGACGGGAAAGCGCTTCATTGGTCTGAAATGCGTCCTTCGCGCGCCGAGTTCCGATATTCCAGCGCCAACAGCACGCCTTTCGCAATCCTGAGCGAGCCGACCACGCACACCACGCCGAGCGGTACGAGAAGCAGCGCGAGCAGCCAGAGCGGCGGTTCGACCGTCAGCTCGAGCGTCAGCGACAGGCCGACCAGCAGCCCGCCGAGCAGGAAGGTGAGGAACGCCGCCGGCCCGTCGCCGACGTTGAAGCTGGAGAAATCGAGCCCGCAAGCAGAGCAACGATCAGCGAATCGGATCGGCCCGGCGAACAGGGTCTTTGCGCCGCAGCGCGGACACAGGCCCCTGATCGCCACCTGAGCGGCGCCGGGGCTCGACGAGGAAGGCGTGTCAGGCGTGGCCCACGCACCAGGGATCGGGCTGCATGTCGACCGGCATGCCGGGCGCGTCGGGCGCGGGATAGCGCAGCTTGAAGGTGAAGGCACGGTCGCTCGGCCCGAACCGGTCGAGCAGCCAGAGCCGCGCGAACGCGTCGTCGATCGTGGGGATGGTGTCGGCCGGAATCCACCACAGGGCCTGATAGGCGCCGTCGAAACGCTCGAACCAGGCGCGGCGCTGCGCCATCACCGGCGTGTGGGCGCTGCGATAGACATAGTCGAACAGCGATTCGGCATCGGCCCAGACCGACATGTTGACGATCAGGAGCGGATCGGGCGTCGGCTGGAGATCGGTGGCGCTGTTGCCCTCGCCCTTCAGCCGCCAGATGAAACCCGGGCTCGCCTCGGCCAGCGCATTGACCCGGTCGAGCTGCTCGAAAAAGCCGGCCACCTGCGGGTCATCGGCCGGCGCGACGAGCCGACCGATATTGACCTGCGCAAGGTGCCAGCCGGCCATCCGGCCTAGCCGCTGAAGACCGGTGCGCCCCAGCCGCCCCAGACATAGATCGAGACGAACAGGAACAGCCACACCACGTCGACGAAATGCCAATACCAGGCAGCGGCCTCGAAGCCGAAATGCTGGCGCGGGGTGAAATCGCCCTTGTACGCCCGGATCAGGCAGACGGTCAGGAAGATCGTGCCGATGATGACGTGGAAGCCGTGGAAGCCGGTCGCCATGAAGAAGGACGCACCATAGTTGATTCCCTTGAAGGGGAAGGGTGCCTCCGAATATTCATAGGCCTGGATCGAGCTGAAGGTCAGACCGAGGATGATCGTCAGCCACAGGCCCTTGAGCACGCCGTCGCGGTTGCCGACGCCGATCAGGCCCCAGAGCCCGGTCTTCTCGCCGCCGCGTTGGCCATGGATCAGCGCGTGATGCGCCCAGGTCACCGTGGTGCCCGAGGTGAGCAGGATGATCGTGTTGAGCAGCGGGAATTTGAAGGCGTTGAGCACTTCGATGCCCTTGGGCGGCCAGGTCGCGGCGCCGGCTGCGGCATCGGCGATCACGCTCGTCGTGTGCGTCGCCATGTCATAGGCGATCGGCGCCGGGAACAGAGAGAAATCGAAGAACGCCCAGAACCAGCCGACGAAGAACATCACCTCGGAGGCGATGAACAGGATCATGCCGTAGCGCAGGTGAAGCTGCACGACCGGCGTGTGATCGCCGGCATGCGCCTCGCGGATCACGTTGCTCCACCAGGCGAACATCGTGACGAGCACAGCGAGCACGCCGCCGAAGAACAGGAAACCGCCGCCATTAGGGTGCCCGACATGGCCGCCATGCATCCACATGATGCCCCCCGCCGCCATCGCGAGCGCGGAGAAGGCGCCGAAGATCGGCCAGACATCGGGCGGAAGGATATGATAATCGTGATTCTTGGCGCCGGCCATTTCGGTCCCCGTTTCAATAGGCTGTCGAGCCCGCTCTAGCTTGCAGCTTTCGCGGAATCCACAGGGTAAAAAGTGTAGCTCAAGGTGATCGTCTTCACGTCCACCGCGTCCGGATCGTCGAGGATCTTGGGATCGACGAAGAAGATGACCGGCATGCGCGCTGTCTCACCCGGCTTCAGCGTCTGCTGGGTGAAGCAGAAGCACTGGATCTTGGTGAAATATTTGCCTGCCTCGGCCGGCGCGACATTATAGGTCGCGGTGCCGGTGATCGCATGGTCGCTGGTGTTGGTGGCCTCGAAAAAGGCCATGTCCCGCGCGCCGATCGAGACGATATCGGACCGGTTCTCGGGCACGAACTTCCACGGCATCTTGGGCGCGACATTGGTGTCGAACGCGATGCGGATCTGATGGTCGACCGCGCCGGGCGCGACCTTGCCGCGCTGGGTCGTGCCGTTCCAGCCGGTCGCCTGGCAGAAGACGCGGTAAAGCGGCACGCTCGCCCAGCCCAGGCCGCTCATGAAGCAGACGCCCAGGATCAGCAGGACAAGGGTGCGTGTCTTGCGGGTCAATGTGCCATCCCCGCCTTGATCTTGGCGATCGAGATGCCGAACATCAACACGACGAAGGCGCCGAGCAGCACCGCCATCACGATCGACCGGCTGCGCTGGCGCTTGCGGATCGCCTCGCTCTGCGCCGGTGTCGGCTTTTGCCATGGGGATGGCGAGGCATCGTCAGGCTGGTTCATGCGAATACCCAGCGGTCGATCACGACCGCGCTGAAAAGGATGAAGAGATAGAGGACCGACCAGGCGAACAGCTGCTTCTCGGGGCGCATCGCATCCCCGGCGCCGGTCGAGCGCAGGCTGACCTGCACGGCAAGGGCGGCAAAGACCAGGGTGGCGACGGCGACGACGCCACCATAGAGCATGCCGGTCAAGCCAAGCGCCCAGGGTGCGAGGGCGGCGATCGCCATCGGGATGGTGTACAGGCCGATCTGGATTCGCGTCGCCCGCTCGCCTGCCACTACGGGCATCATCGGCACGCCGGCGGCGGCATAGTCGCTCTTCATGAACAGGGCGAGCGCCCAGAAATGCGGCGGCGTCCACAGGAAGACCAAAGCGAACAGCAGCACCGGCAGCGCAGCGACATGGCCGGTCGCCGCAGCCCAGCCGATCAGCGGCGGGAAAGCACCGGCCGCGCCGCCGATGACGATATTCTGCGGCGTGCGGCGCTTGAGCCAGACGGTATAGACCAGGACATAGAAGAGGATCGAGACGGCGAGGATGCCCGCGGCGAGCAGGTTCGCCGCCAGCCCCATCAGGATGACTGAGAAGGTCGCGAGCCCGACGCCGAAATGCAGTGCTGATTGCCGGTCCATGCGGCCGGCAGGCAGCGGCCGGCGCTGGGTGCGCTTCATCATGGCGTCGAGATCGGCCTCATACCATTGGTTGAGCGCGCCCGCCGCACCCGCCCCGAGCGCGATGCACAGGATCGCGGTGAAGCCGAGCACCGGATCGACCGCCACCGGCGCCGCCAGCATCCCGCACAGCCCGGTGAAGACGACGAGCGTCATCACCCGCGGCTTGGTCAGCGCGAGGAAATCGCGCCAGTCGGCGGGGAGGGTGATGGGCGTGGCAGTCGTCGTGGTCATTTCATTTCCTCCCCTCCCGCTTGCGGGAGGGGTCGGGGGAGGGCGTGTCGCGGGGAGGTGCCTAACAGGCCCTCCCCTAACCCCTCCCGCAAGCGGGAGGGGGAAAGAAGATCAATCGATAACCGGCAGCGTCTCGAACTGGTGATATGGCGGCGGGCTCGACAGAGTCCATTCGAGCGTCGTCGCGCCGTCACCCCAGGGATTGTCGCCCGCCTTGCGGCCAGCGAACAGCGACCAGAACAGGTTGACGAAGAACACCGCCATCGACGCGGCCATGATCATGTAACCATAGGTCGCGATCGTGTTCCAATGCTCCAGCGCCGGGGTGTAGTCCGGCACGCGGCGCTGCATGCTCTGCAGGCCGAGGAAGTGCATCGGGAAGAACAGGATGTTCACGCCGACGAAGAACACCCAGAAGTGCAGCTGGCCGAGCGCCTCGTTAAGCATCCGGCCCGACATTTTCGGGAACCAGTAATAGAAGCCGGCGAACAGGCTGAACACGGCGCCGAGGCTCAGCACATAATGGAAATGCGCCACGACATAATAGGTGTCCTGCATGTTGTCGTCGACGCCGCCATTGGCGAGCACCACACCCGTCACGCCACCCACGGTGAACATGAAGATGAAGCCGATCGCCCACATCATCGGCGTCTTGAAGCTCAGCGAGCCGCCCCACATCGTCGCGATCCAGGAGAAGATCTTGATGCCGGTCGGCACCGCGATCACCATCGTCGCCGCGGTGAAATACATCTTCACATCGACCGAGAGGCCGGTGGTGAACATGTGGTGCGCCCAGACGACGAAGCCGACCACGCCGATCGCGACCATGGCATAGGCCATGCCGAGATAGCCGAAGACGGGCTTGCGCGAGAAGGTCGAGATCACCTGGCTGACGATACCGAAGCCCGGCAGGATCATGATGTAGACTTCGGGGTGGCCGAAGAACCAGAAGAGATGCTGGTACAGGATCGGGTCACCGCCGCCGGCGGGATCGAAGAAGGTGGTGTGGAAGTTGCGGTCGGTCAGCAACATGGTGATCGCAGCAGCAAGCACCGGCAGCGCCAGCAGCAGCAGGAAGGCGGTGACCAGCACCGACCACACGAACAGCGGCATCTTGTGCAGCGTCATGCCCGGCGCGCGCATGTTGAAGATGGTGGTGATGAAGTTGATCGCGCCCAGGATCGAGCTCGCACCGGCAAGGTGGAGCGCAAGGATCGCCATGTCCACCGAAGGCCCGGTCTCCTGCGTCGACAGCGGCGCATAGACCGTCCAGCCGGTGCCCGCGCCGCCGAAGAAAGGCGAGGAGAAGAGCAGGATCATCGACGGAACGAGCAACCAGAAGCTGATATTGTTCATCCGCGGGAAGGCCATGTCCGGCGCGCCGATCATCAGCGGGACGAACCAGTTGCCGAAGCCGCCGATCATCGCCGGCATCACCATGAAGAACACCATGATCAGGCCGTGGGCGGTGATCAGCACGTTCCAGAAGTGCAGCGATTCGTCGAGCGACTGCGGGGTCTGGTGGATGAAGGTCGCCCAGGTGGTCAGATACTGGATACCGGGATGTGCCAGCTCTGCGCGCATCAGGCCCGAAATCGCGCCGCCGACCACGCCGGCGAAGATCGCGAAGATCAGATAGAGCGTGCCGATGTCCTTGTGGTTCGTCGACATGAACCAGCGCTGGAAGAAAGCCGGCTTGTGATCGCCACCATGATGGGCGTGATCGTCATGATGATGCGCGTCGAACGCTGACGGATGGAGGGCGGTGTCGGTCATTTCTTACTGTCCAGCGTTGCCGGCCGCAGCGGCCTGATTGATGGCGGGAGCGGCGCTGGTCGTATTCTCGACCGGTCCGGCGGTATTGGCGATCTCCGCGGTGTTCGTCTCGACCGCCGGTGCCGCGGCTGCGGGCTTGGCGCTCGGCATCGTGCCGCCCTTGGCCTTGACCCAGGCAGCGAATATTTCGGGCTTCACCGCCTCGACGGTGATCGGCATGAAGCCGTGGCGCATGCCGCACAGTTCCGAACAGACGCCGTAATAAACGCCCTCCTTCTCGATCGTGAAGCTGGTCTCGTTGACCCGGCCAGGGACTGCGTCAAGCTTGATCCAGAAGGCCGGGATCGACCAGCTGTGGATCACGTCGACCGAAGTGGTGAGCAGGCGGATCGGCACGCCGACCGGCAGGACGACCCGATTGTCGGCCGCAAGCAATTTGGGACCATCGGCATCGGTACGGGTGCGTTCGCCGGGCTGGCCCTCGCCCTTTTCCTTGAGCATGTTGGCAGTGATCTCGAAGCCGCCATTGTCCGGATATTGATAGCTCCAATACCATTGGTTGCCGATCGCCTTGAGCGTGACGGCGCCATCGGGCGCTGGCTTATACTGCTGGGCGAGCAGGCCGATCGAGGGCGCCGCGATCAGCGCCAGGATGATGACCGGAACGCCGGTCCACACGATCTCGATAAAGGTGTTGTGCGACGTCTTGGACGGCACGGGGTTCGCCTTGGCGCGATAGCGGAACATCACCCACAGCAGCAGCGCCAGCACGAACAGCGAGATGACGGTGATGACCGGGACCAGGATATAATTGTGGAATCCGAGGGCGCGCTCGCCGGTCTTCGTGACCTGCGGTTGCAGGCCGATCTCGCCGGCGACGGGCATGCCGATGCCCGGTGTCGGCAGCATCGCCGGTGCGCCGTCCATGGCGAGCATGGGATCAGTCGGTGCCGCGGCGGCAGGCTTTGCAGCGGCCGGAGCCGTCGCTGGAGTGGTGCTTGCCGTCGCAGCTGCCGGCGTGGCTGGCGCTTGCGGCGCGGCGTGGCCGACACCGGCCATCGCGAGCCCGACGGCCAGCACGATCGACTTGAGACCCATCATGCGCATCGTAATTCGTTACCCCTGGCGGACGCGCCGTAGCCCCGGCGCCCGGGCGCGGATACGCCCGTTTGGGAGGGCCTATACGCGCAGGTCCCCAGTGTCTCAAGCATGTCGCGCGCGTTTTTTGACGGTAGCGTTGCACCATGGTCCCCGCGCTCCTATCAACCCCGCGCACAAAGAGGACGGCACCCGCATCATGACCGACGACGAGATCCTGGCCGAGTTCCGCGCCGCCGATGCGCTGCTCGAAGGGCATTTCATCCTCTCCTCCGGGCTGCGCAGCCCGCGCTATCTGCAATGCGCGCGCGTATTGATGGACCCCGCCCGTGGCGCACGCCTCGCCACTGCGCTGGCGAACCGCATTCCGGAAGAGGTGCGCGGGCGGATCCAGGCAGTGGTCTCGCCGGCGATGGGCGGGGTGATCGCGGGGCACGAGATGGCGCGCGCGCTCGGCGTCGAGGCAATGTTCCTCGAACGGCCCGAGGGCGTGTTCGAGCTGCGCCGCGGTTTTCGCCTCGCACCTGGCACGCGCGTGCTGATGATGGAGGATGTGGTGACGACCGGCCTTTCCTCGCGTGAAGCGATCGCCGCGATCGGCCGGGCCGGCGGCGAAACCATCGCCGGGGCGGCGTTGGTCGATCGCTCGGGCGGCACCGCAGATCTCGGCGTGCCCTTCTTCCCGCTGATTCGGCTCGATGTGCCGACCTATAGCGCCGATGCGCTCCCGCCCGAGCTGGCGGCGATCCCCGCGATCAAGCCGGGGAGCAGGGCGGCGGCGTGACCGACATCCTGCGTCTCGGGGTCAATATCGACCATGTCGCGACCGTCCGGAACGCGCGCGGCGCGGGCTATCCCGATCCGGTGCGTGCGGCGCTGGTCGCTGCGGACGCAGGCGCCGACGGCATCACTGCGCATCTGCGCGAGGACCGGCGCCATATCACTGACGACGATATCGCCCGGCTTTCCGAGCAGCTGACGATTCCGCTCAATCTGGAAATGGCGGCGACGGACGAGATGCTCGCCATCGCGCTGCGCCATCTGCCGCATGCCGCCTGCATCGTACCCGAAAAGCGCGAGGAGCGGACGACCGAGGGCGGCCTCGACGCCGCCGCCCAGCACAATCATCTGGCCCCTCTGGTCAGCCGGCTCGGCGCGGCGAACATCCGGGTGTCGCTGTTCATCGAGCCCGATGCCCGCCAGATCGACGCCGCCTTGCGCCTCGGGGCACCGGTCGTCGAGCTGCACACCGGCCGTTACGCCGAGCTGACCGGCGAGGCGCAGGCCGGGGAGCTGCGCCGTCTCGCCGATGCGGCAGCGCTGGCCGCGAAGAACGGCATCGAGGTCCATGCCGGCCACGGCCTGACCTATGACAATGTCGCCCCGATCGCTGCGATCCCGCAGATCCGCGAGCTCAATATCGGCCATTTCCTGGTCGGCGAGGCGATGTTCGTCGGGCTGGGCGAAGCGGTGCGCACGATGCGCGCGGCGATGGAGGCAGCGCGGTGAGCCTCGACCTCGTTTCTCCCCTCCCGCTTGCGGGAGGGGTCGGGGGAGGGCCTGTCACAAGAGGGGGCGGCACGCCAGCGACACGCCCTCCCCTGGCCCCTCCCGCGAGCGGGAGGGGAATCAGATGATCATCGGCCTCGGCTCCGACCTCTGCAACATCGAGCGCATCCAGGCCTCGCTCGACCGGTTCGGCGACCGGTTCGAGCAGCGCGTCTTCACCGAGATCGAACGCGCCAAGGGCAATCGCCGGCCTTTCACCAAGGCTGGCACGCTGGCCAAACGCTTCGCCGCCAAGGAGGCCTTTTCCAAGGCAGTCGGCACCGGATTCAAGCGTGGCGTGTTCATGAAGGACATCGGCGTGGTCAATGCGCCGTCGGGCGCGCCGACGCTCGCGCTGACCGGCGGCGCCAGGGCAAGGCTTGACGCACTGACGCCAGCGGGCCACCTCGCGATGGTACATCTGACGCTAACCGACGATCATCCATGGGCACAGGCCTTTGTCGTGATCGAGGCGATCAGGACCGAAGGCTGAACATGAGTATCGGGAATGAGTGAGGAACTGGCGTTGGACGCAGTACCGGAACAGGAGGCAGTGCATGGCGAGGAGCCGGCCGCCGACGCGCGTCCGAAAACCGACTGGTGGGGCGAGACCAAGGGCATTGTCTGGCTCGTCCTCGCAGTGCTCGGCTTTCACAGCTTCATCGCCAAGCCCTTCTATATCCCGTCCGAATCGATGCTGCCCGGGCTCGAGGTCGGCGATCAGCTGATCGTCACCAAATATGCCTATGGCTGGTCCTTCGTCTCGCCGACCATCCCCAATCCGATCGCGATCTTCCGCAGCCTGGTGCTGCGCCAGGATGTCGAGAGCTGGGGCGTGCAGCTGCCCTTCATCCATGGCCGGCTGCTCGGCCGAATGCCCGAACGCGGCGATGTCGTGATCGTGACCCCGCCTGGCCGCAACACCGATTACATCAAGCGCCTGATCGGCCTGCCGGGCGACCGGCTGCAGGTGATCGGCGGCACGGTGTATCTTAACGGGACAGCGGTGAAGCGCAGCGCGGTGCACGACACGCTGATTCCGGTCGATGCCAAGACGGTGTGCGATGATCGCGAATATCCCGGCGCGCTGACCACGGGCAAGGACGGCAAGCAATATTGCCGCCTGCCGCTGGTCACCGAGACCCTGCCCAATGGCCGCCATTACGAGACGGTCGAGCTCGGCTATAGCGATGGCGACAATTACGGCCCGGTCACGATCCCGCCCGACCATGTCTTCCTGATGGGCGACAATCGCGATCGCAGCGCCGACAGCCGCTTCCCGGTCGAGGCGATGGGGCTGGGCGGCCCGGTGCCCTGGGAGAATCTGGGCGGCCGCGCCGAGTTCATCACCTTCTCCAAGAGCGGCAACGGCACCTGGAACCCGCTCACCTGGGGCCAGAGCTTCCGACCCGGCCGGGCAGGTACGTCACTGCATGCCGCCCAGGACAAGACGGAGAACACGCCGGCAGGGGGCAAATAGATGGAAGACGCAGCTGATGAGGTCGTGTCCGAACCCGGCCCCAACGAGCTGCGCGATCCCTTTGTCCGCAAGGAACTGAAGCGGGCCACCATCTGGCTTGGCCTCGCCGCGGCGATGGCGCTGGTGGTGCTGCTGATCCAGCCCCTGCTGATCATCTTCGGCGGGCTGGTCTTCGCCTCGATGCTCGACGGCGGCGTCCGCCTGCTCGGGCGCATATTGCCGATCCCGCGCGGCTGGCGGCTGATGATCGTCATGCTCTGCGTGATCGCCTTCATCCTCGGCGTTTTCTACATGACCGGCGTGCAGGTCGCCGCGCAGATCGAGCAATTGCGCGCTACGCTCGAGACCCAGGGCAATAGGGTCATCGCCTGGGCCTCCGGCCTGGGGCTGATGCCCGGCCGGGCCGACATCAACGGTCTTGCGCAACAGGCGATGGGATCGTTCGGCAGGCTCACCTCGTTCGTCGGGTCCGCCGTCGGCGCGGTCAGCAGCCTGTTGATAGCGCTGATCATCGGCCTGTTCGTGGCGATGGAACCGCGCCTCTATGAGCGCGGGTTGCAATGGATGATCCCCTCCGATTCGCGCCCCGAATTCGCGATCACGATCGAACGCATGGCGCGCACGCTGCGCCGGCTGCTCGCCGGGCGGCTGACCGGCATGCTGGTCGAGGGCCTGCTGATCTGGATCGTCCTCACCATCGGCGGCGTGCCGATGGCTTTGGTGCTCGGGCTGATCGCCGGCATCCTCGCCTTCATTCCCAATATCGGCGCGATCGTCACCGGCGTGCTGATGGTCGCCGTCGGCTTCAGCGCCGGCGTGCACACCGGCTGGTGGGCAGTCGCGACCTATTTCATCGTCCAGAATTTCGACGGCTATGTCGTCATCCCGATGGTCGCGCGCCGCACTGTCGACATGCCCCCGGCCCTCACCCTGTCGTCGCAGATCCTCGCCAGCACCTTGTTCGGGGTGATCGGCCTCATGCTCGCTGATCCGATGGTGGCGATGATCAAGGTCGCGCTCGAGCGCAATTCGGAAGCCCCGATCGAACCTGAGGCCGGCCCCGCATGATCCTGCTTCACGATTATTGGCGGTCCTCGGCCGCCTATCGGGTGCGGATCGTGCTCAACCTCAAGCATATCGCCTATGAGCGGCACGATATCGCCTTGCTCGAGGGCCTTCACCGCTCGCCGGCGAATCTGGCGCGCAATCCGCAGGGGTTCGTGCCGACGCTCGAGGTCGATGGCGAGGCGATCACCCAGAGCCTCGCGATCATCGACTATCTCGACGCGACTCACCCCGAGCCGCCGATGGTGCCGCGCGACCCGCTCGCCCGCGCCCGCGCGCTCGCCCAGGCGCTGGTGATCGCCGCCGATATCCACCCGGTGAACAATCTGAGGATCATGAAGCGGCTCGAAACCCAGTTCGGCGCCGACCAGGCAGCGCGGGACGACTGGTATCGCCACTGGATCGTCGAGGGCTTCACCGCGCTCGAAACGCTTGCCGGACCCGGCCCGTTTCTGGGCGGCGCCGCGCCGAACCTCGCTGACGTCTGCCTCGTGCCGCAAATGTATAATGCGCGGCGCTTCGCCGTGCCGCTCGACGCTTTTCCGAAACTCGTCGCCGCCGACACCGCCGCGGCCAGTGTCCCGGAGATCGCCGCGGCCCATCCCGATCGGGTCAAGCCGGCATAGCTCGCGGGACGGCGTGTAAGGGGGTTTTCACGCAAAGCCGCGAAGCCGCGAAGCGGTTCTGGAGACGGCGCCGTTTACCCACTTCTCTTCGCGGCTTCGCGGCTTCGCGTGAATCATTCTACGCTATCGATTCAACTCGCCCGCCATCGTTCTAGTGTCGCGCCTGCCTGATTCGCCCGGACGTTTCGGGCCCGCTTTTTCTCATTGTCGAAAATGAAGCAGGGGCTCCCTGTTATGGTGCGCGCGCTCCCTGTTATGGCGTTCGACCTCCCTGTTATGCCGCAAACTCCTCCCTGTTATGCGATAACAGGGAAGGCACGGATAAGTCCTTCATATCGGTACAGGAATCTTGGCCCAATCGCGCTGGAACGGGCAAAAACCAGCGCGGACGGCGATTTCGGCCGCGGAACAGGGAGAAACAGGGAGGAACAGGGAGAAACCCGGCCTGCGTTGATCGGTTAGCCGCGCCGGCGCTCCGCCGCGACTGCGTCGAACAGGTCGAGATAATGCAGCGCTGCGTCGATGCCCGGCTCGGGGACCGGCGCCGGGCGCAGCCGGTTGGGCGCGAGCCAGTGGTCGAGCGCATTGACCAGCGCCTGGGCATTCCCCGCCGGCACGATGCTGCCATGCGCCGGGGAGGAGACGATCTCGCGGACGGCTACACTCGAATCGGTCGCGACGACCGGTGCGCCCTCGGCTAGTGCTTCACGAAGCACGCCGGGCACGCCCTCGAAGTCGGAGGTCAACACTACCGCCGCCGCCCGCGCGAAGGCAGGGCGCGGATCGGGATCATAGCCGGGCAGATGAACGCGGCCGCCGAGGCCAAGCGCCGCAACCTGTGCCTCGAGCGCCGGGCGCGCATCGCCCTCGCCGAGAATGACCAGTTCGGTGTCGCGTTGCGCGAGCCAGGGCAGCGCGTCGATCATCCGGTCCCATCTTTTCTGCTGCGCGAGGCGGCCGACGCCGAGCAGGAAACGACCGCTGGGCAGCCAGGCCGGCGCCGCGGCGGGGAGCCGGCGTACCGGCGGGTTGGGGATCACGCTCACGCGGCCGGGCGCGATGCCCATCATCGCGATCGCCTCGTCGCGCATCGCCGGCGACATCGCGACGACATGATCGACGAACCCGGGATGGAGTTTCAGCCAGCCGCGATAGCCCTGCGCGATGCCGAAGGGCTGATCCCTGCGATCAAGCCGGTTGGAGACCTTGGCGATGATCGGCGGGCAACGCCGGCCGAGTCGCATCCGCATGAAGGCGGCGACGCCGGTATAATGATTGCCCGGGCAGAACACGACATCGGGTGACACTTCGCGCACCAGACCGGTCAGCGCCAGCATCGCACCGAGCGACGGGTCGCCGAGAATGCGCAGATCGACGCCGGGCGGCAATTCGGCAGCCAGCGGGCCACTCGCATCGCCGATCAGCAGCGTGACGCGCCGTCCCATTTCGCTCCAGCTTTGCGCCAGGCGCAACAACGCGCGCTCGACGCCACCGCCGTTCAGCGTCTGCGCATAGGCCAGGATATTGGCGGCGGCTGGGAGTGGGCTGAGCATTTCGATTCGCGGCTGTAACGGCTAATTGTCGCAGAAGTTTCGCGATGCAGCAAAAAATGGACATGATTGCGGCGCAGGTTGCAAATTGCAGCGGGCACGCGATCTAGCTATGGCGCGCCAACCCCCGGTCGAGACCGGCAGACAAAAGCAGGTCGATACGACGTGGACGGATTGGGTACAAAAATTCCTATCTTAGACAATGTGAAAGCGCCCCTGGTGGCAGTCCCGGACATTGCGGGACTCGAGCCGATGGAGACGCTGAAGCGGCGCTGGCCGATGGTGATCGGCGCCCTCGTCACCATCGCGATGATCATCGGTCTAGGCCGCGAACTGTTCGGATCGGGGCTCGCGGGGCTCAGTCGAGCGGTACCGCACAACCCGCTTTTCTACGTCGCCTTCGCCCTGCTCTACATGTCGTCGCCAGCCGGCGACTATATCATTTTCCGCAAGCTCTGGAACATTCCGCTCTCCGGGCTGGCCGCGCTGCTGAAGAAGCGAATCGCGAACGACGTGGTGCTCGGCTATTCGGGCGAGGCCTATTTCTACGCCTGGGCGCGGCAGAATGCGAAGATGGTCGCGGCACCCTTCGGCGCGGTGAAGGATGTCAGCATCCTCTCCGCGATCGCCGGCAACGCGATCACCCTGGCGATGATCGCGGTCGCGCTGCCGCTGGGAATCGATCTTCTCTCGTCCTCGCAATTGCACACGGTCGAAACCTCGGCTGCCATCACCTTCGCGATGTCGCTGCCCTTCCTGATCTTCTCGAAGCGCGTTTTCTCGCTGCCCCGTGCCAAGCTGTGGTGGATCTTCGCAGTGCATTGCGCGCGTCTGATTTCAGGCTCGGTCTTCATCGCTTTCGCCTGGCATTATGCCCTTCCGACAGTCTCGATCGGCATGTGGCTGATCCTCGCCGCGGCGCGCTTGCTGGTCTCGCGCCTCCCATTGGTGCCGAACAAGGACCTTCTTTTCGCCAATTTCGCCATCATATTGATCGGGCAGGATGCAGCGCTCTCGGAATTGATGGCGATGACCGCGGCCTTGGTGCTGCTGGTTCATGTCGTGTTGATCGGTTCGTTCAGCCTGCACGGTTTGCTGAGGACGAAGAATGACGCTGGATAGACTCGCGGGGCACAAGCTCCTGGCCGCCGCCGTGATCGGCAGCGCAATGATGCTGTCGATGACGGCCCAGGCGCAGGCCGGCGTTCTCGGCAGCGACAGTGCTGCCTGCACCGGCGGCGGCGCGGGCCCGGCGATTCGCGCCAATGTCTCCGGGCTGAAGGATCGCTCGGGCGAGCTCAAGCTCGAGCTCTACCCCGCCAATGAAGCCGATTTCCTGAAGGACGACCGCGACCTGATCAAGGAGGGCAAGTTCTTCCGCCGCATCCGCGTGCCGACCCCGCAATCGGGCCCGATCGCGCTGTGCATCAAGGCGCCGACCCCGGGCCGCTATGCCCTGCTCTTCACCCATAATCGCGACGGCAAGAACAAGTTCGATTTCTGGGTCGACGGCGCCGGCTTCCCGAGCAATGCGAAGCTCGGCCGCACCCGGCCCAAGCTCGGCATGGCGGTGATCAATGTCGGCCCGGGCGTGACCGTCACGGATATCCGCGCGCAATATCTGCGCGGCCTGGGCGGCTTCGGCCCGCTGGGGGACGGCAATTGATTCGCGGCGCGTCGAATCGGCTCCCGGGTCGATCGATGCGGATCGTCGACGTCAACGAATTCTACTCGCCGACAGGCGGCGGCGTGCGCACCTATATCGATCGCAAGATGGGAATCATGTCCGATTTGGGGCATGAGCTGATCGTCATCGCCGCCGGCCGCGAGGATATGATCGAGGAACGCCCGGGCGGCGGACGGATCATCTACGTCAAATCATCGCGCCTCCCCTTCGACAAGAATTACGGCCTGTTCTGGGATGACGTGCCGGTCATCAGGCTGCTCGACGAGCTCAAGCCCGATGTGGTCGAATCCTCCTCGCCCTGGCGGTTGGCCTGGATCGTCGGCCAATGGCAGGGGGACGCGGTCAAGGTCTTCTTCATGCACAACGACAATGTCGCCGCTTATGCGATGCGCTGGTTCGAGGGGCTTGCGCCCCCCGACCGGGTCGAGCGGGCCTTCGCCTGGTACAGCCGTTACATGAGCAGCTTCCTCGAAAAATATGATGCCGTGGTAACCAACGGCCCGGCGCTCGAGAAAAGGCTGAAGGCCCGCGGCGTCCATATCGACGCGGCGATGCCGCTCGGCATCGAGCGCGGCCATTTCTCGCCGACGCTCCGTGACGAGCGGCTGCGCGCCGCCCTGCTCGCCCAGTGCGGCCTGCCGCCCGAGGGGCATTTGCTGCTCGGCCTCGGCCGGCACCATCCCGAGAAACGCTGGCGGCTGGTGATCGACGCAGTCGAGCGCGCCGGATCGTCGCTGCCGGTCGGCCTGATGCTGCTCGGCACCGGGGTCGAGAGCCGCACCATCGAAAAGCGGATCGCCGGGTCCCCGCATATCCGCATGTTCCGGCCGGTCTATGATCGCGAGCGCCTCGCCCGGATCGTGGCGAGCTGCGACGCGCTGATCCATGGCTCGGAAGCCGAGCCGTTCGGGCTGGTCGCGTCCGAAGCGATGGCGGCCGGGCTGCCGCTGATCGTGCCCGATACCGGCGGCTGCGCCGAGGTCGCCGATCCCTTCTGCTCCGAGCTTTACACCGCGCGCGACGCCGAATCGGCGGCGCTGGCGATCGACCGCCTGTTCGCGCGCGACCCCGCCATGCTGCGCCGCGCCGCCATCATCGCCGCGGGCAAGGTGCGCAGCGACCGCGAGCATACCGTCGAGCTGATGGACTATTATGCGGGTCTCGTCGCCGCGAAGCGCAATGCCGGCCGCCCCGGCCTTTACGGGGTCGCCCGCACGTAGATCTCGATTGCCTGCGCGCCCAGCGGCCGCACGGCGCGCAGCCGGTAATGACGCCGCATCTCGCCCATCGCCATCGCCCGCAACTCGGCGCGTTCGCCGAAATAGGGCGGGCGGAACACGACGATCGCCGGTTTCAGGGCCAGGATACGGTCGATCTCCGCCTGCTGATCGACGCCGATCGCACCCTCCTCACGGATTCGGCCGAGATGGCTGGGGAAATGATAGCGCGTCTGCACGCAACGCCCGCTGGCGGGGTAGAACAGGCTTTCGCCGGAAAAGACGAACAGGCATCCCCGATTCTGGCCGGACTCATGGCCGATCGCGTCGACCACGCGATCGAATTGCGCCGCCGTCCCGCGATTGTGCCGCTTGATGACGAGCAGGGTCTGGCCGCCGACAAAGCCGATCAGCAACAGCGGCAATATGATGCGCCGGCCATTAGGATGATCGCCGAAGAACCCGCTCGCGCAGATTGCGGCGGGCACCAGCACCGGCAGCGCATAATGTTCGAAATAGGAGCCGAACAGGAGCAGCCCGACCAACGCCGCGGCGAGCCAGGCGAACAGCCAGAGGCGGATCGGCCGCGTCGCCGGCTCTCCCTTGTTGCGCGACAGCCAGGAAAGGATGCTCGCCGCGATCAACGGTGAGGTGATCAGCACGATCTTCACCAGATTGCCGAACTGTTCGAGTGCCGGGTCGGGGCGCCGCGCGACAATCGAGGTAAGGTTGGCATAGACCCAAGCCTCGCCGGCGCCGATCCGGTAATAAGCGAACCAGGCGATGGCCGTGGGCAGCAGGGCCGTCGCGGCCAGCCCGGCGCCGAGCGGCAGGATCGACCAGCGCGACCCCGTTCGCCATGCGCGCCACAACAGCCAGAGACCGAAGAACAGGCCTTCGAACACGACTGAATATTTGATCTGCAGCGCGAGGCCCATCAGCGCCATCGCCGCGAAACCCGGCAGGAGCCGCGGCGCCCCGTCGTCCCGACGCGGCATGATCAGCGCCGCAGCGCCGATCACCAGCAGATTGTAGAAGATCGGCGCCTGCCCGCCCTGCCCATCGAGGAAATCGGGCCACAGCACATAAGCGATCGCACCGGCCAGCGCGCCCCTGCCCCAGCCTGCCCGCTCGGCGAGCAGGGCAACCAGCCAGGCTGTGGCGACCAGGCTGGCCAGCGCCATGATCTGATAGGCCCAGAGGCCGGCCTTCAACCCGAACATCGCCGCCGGCAGATAGAGGATGAACAGGCCGATCGGCTTGCGGTCCCAGATGTCCAGATAGGGCGTCGCGCCGTGCAGCCAGCCATAGGCCGTCGCGAAATAGAATTCCTCGTCGACATGGACGACCGGGTCGCCAAAGGTGATCGCCCGCGCGACCAGCGCGACGAGCAGGAGGATGACGAATCGGTCGCGCCCCGTCCCGGGCGTCGTCAGCTGCGCGGCAAGCTTGCGGTAGGGGGCGCCGGAGGCAGTCGAGACGTTGTGCATAGTTCTCCGATTCTGTGCCCCGGTCGGTCGGCCATAATGACCCGCCGCCCGACTGTCACGAAGCCGCCATATCCTCCGGGCAGGAGCGGCCTACGGGAGCGCGCGCTGAAGAGGGTATCGCCATGACCATGAGAATCGACCGCCGTTCTTTCGTGCTGACCGGCTCGCTGGGCCTCGGCGCCTTCGCCGTCCCGGGCTTCGCCCAGATGGCAAACGTCACCCATGCCAGAGGCTTCACCCATTCCGTCGCCTCGGGCGAGCCCTCGGCCGATTCGATCCTGCTCTGGACGCGCTACGTTCCCGCCGATGGCGACGCAGTCGAACTGAAGGCCGAGATCTCGGAAACTCCCGATTTCGCCAAAATCGTCTCGGGCGGCGCGCAGATCACCGGGCCATGGCGCGACCATACCGCGAAGATCACCGTGAGCGGCCTCGCACCGGGGCGGACCTATCATTTCCGCTTCATCGCGCCCGATGGCAGTATCTCGCCGGTCGGCCGGACCAGGACCTTGCCGGAAGGCCCGGTCGCAAGCTGGCGCGCGGCGATCTTCTCCTGCTCAAACATGCCTTATGGCTATTTCAACGCCTATGCCCATGCCGCCGCGCGCGACGATCTCGATCTCTCGATCCATCTCGGCGATTATTTCTACGAATATGAGACGGGCGATTACCCCGCCGCGAAGGACGCCGTCCCCGGTCGCAATCCCGAGCCCGCCAACGCCGTGGTGCATCTCGCCGATTACCGGTTGCGCTATGGCAGCTATCGCAGCGACCCCGATCTCCAGAAGCTCCACGCGCGCATGCCGATGATCGTCCAGTGGGACGACCATGAATCGGCCAATGACAGCTGGGAGGGCGGCGCCGAGAATCACCACCCCGATCAGGGCGACTGGAATGATCGGCGCGCTGCCTCGATCCAGGCCTATCGCGAATGGATGCCGGTCTCGGACGAGCCGTGGAAGGCCTATGATATCGGCACGCTGGCCACGTTGTTCCGCACCGAAACGCGGGTGCTCGCCCGCACCCGGCAGCGCGACGTCGCGCCGCTGTTCGACCAGGCCGATCCGGCCGCGGCGCTGAAGGCTTTCCGTGACGGCGCGTGGCAGGACCCGGCCGTCACGATGATGGGGTCGCAGCAGGAAGACTGGCTCGCGCATGCGATGCGCGCCTCGGTCAGGGCCGGGCAGCAATGGCAGGTGGTCGGCTTCGGCACGATCCTGGGGCAGACGGTGATGCCGGCCGAGGCGGCAAGCTGGATCACGCCCGATTCCTCGAAGAAAGCGAAGAACCGCATCCTTGCCGGAATCACTGCGGCGAAGCTCGGCCTGCCCTTCAATTACGACAATTGGGGCGGCTATCCCGCCGCCCGCGCGCGCTTCCTGCGATCGGCGCAGGGGCTCGGCGCGAACCTGATCGTGATCACCGGCGACAGCCATAATGCCTGGGCCTATGATCTCGCCCAGGACGGCAAGCCCGCCGGTGTAGAGTTCGCCGGGCACAGCGTCACGTCACCGGGCTATGAGAGCTCGGTCAATGCCGATCCGAAGGTCGTGGCGGCGGCGCTGGTCGGTGCCAATCCCGAGCTCAAATGGTGCGACACCAGCCGGCGCGGCTATATGGCGATGACGCTGACGCCCGAGCGGGCAAGCAATGATTGGGTGATGGTCGACACCATCAAAGCCTCGTCGGCGGCCGCCAGTATCGGCCACAGCATGAGCGTGAAGCGCGGCGCGAATATAATGGCCTGAGCCCGCCGGCCTTGACTCGCTCCGCCGAATGCCGTGCTGACGGATCGGGGTTCGAAGGCGGGGCGGTTGATGGAGCAGGTCTGCGCACTGGCACGGCTCGCGGGCGCAGCGCTCTCGGGAAAGCCGGTGGACGCGCCTTCCGCCATCGATCCGGCGCTGGCCGAGGCGCACCAGATTGCGCCGCTGCTGAATATCGCTCTGGGGGCGGCACAGCCTGAGCTCGCCGCGCTGTTCGACCAGAATGTCAGGCGCCAGGCCGAAAGCCGATCGATCCTGCTCGACATCGCCGCGCTTTCGGCCACGCACGGCTTTGCCTGGCTGGTCGTCGGCGGACAGCCCCAGGCGGCGCAGCTCTATCCCGATTGCGCCTGGCGCGCCTCTGGCGAGCCCGACATCCTGATCGGCACGGGCGAAGCGGATGCCCTTGTCGGCATATTGCGGAACGCCGGCTGGTCGCCGGCCAGCGCATCGAGCGAGGACCGCTCGACCATGCTCGTCGATGCCGCGGGTCGGAGGGTCAGGCAGCACGAACGGCTCCTGTTCACGCCCGGTCCGATCGGCGCGCTGCTGGTCGCCGACGGTGCCTATCGTCCCAGACGATCGCGCGACCCCGAGGATATCCCGGCGCCGCCGGTCGGTGCGGCGATGGCGCTCGACATCCTGTTGCGCGGCCATGCCTGGCGCTGGTCCAGGCTCAAATACCTGTTCGATCTGTCCGCGGTACTGGGGCGGCTCGACGAACAGGATCAGGCCCGGCTGATCGACATGATCGGCGAGGCGCGGATCGAGCCTCTCGCCATCGCCAGCCTCCTCACTTGCCGCACCATGCTCGGCGATGGCCTGCCGGCCATGATCGGACGCTGGCTCGACAGCCGCGAGATCACGCCGGAGATTGCGACACGCCGGACTCTGTACCGCGACGCGCTGGACCGCACGGCACCGCCACCCGCCACCCTGCCCCCGACGCAGGCCGGGCGGGTCGCGAAGCTCGGACGGGCGGTGACCAGATTTGTGCATGCTCTCACGCCACGCCTCATGGGCGGTGCGCGACAGCCCGGCCAATATCAGCGCGCACCCGACACCATGGCCGATCGTTATCCGCTCGCCTTTCGTTTCGCGCAGGATCATTTGGGCGATGGCGCGGCGATCCGCATCCTGTCGTTCGGCTGTTCGACCGGCGAGGAGGTGTTCACGCTGCGGCGCTATTTCCCGCAAGCGGTGATCCGGGGAATCGAGATCGACCCCACCCGGGTCAGGATCTGCCGGAACCGGTTGCGGGAGACCGGTGATACCGCAATCTCCTTCGCATGCGCCGCCGATGCGACGGGCGAACCGCCGGAAAGTCATGACGCGATTTTCTGCATGGCGGTGTTCAGGGACCCGGCGCTCGATGCGCCCGAGACCCGCAGCACCATGGGCCATATCACCTTCGATGATTTCGAGCGCGGCATGGCCGATCTGGTGCGCTGCCTGAAACCCGGCGGGCTCCTGTTCGTCGAGCACAGCAATTTCCGGGTTTCCGATACGGGCTCGGCCCCGGCGCTCGAGCCGGTGCTGCATGCCGACCCGCCACGTTCCGCCAAGATTCCAGGTCTTTACGGCCGCGACGGCCGCCGGATCAAGGGCGCTGCGGATCCTGCGCTAGGCTATCGCAAACGCGCTTCCTCACAAGGGCATGATGCATGAACGTTGGCAGAGAAGCGACTGGGGGCGCAGGCTATCGCCCCGAGATCGACGGCCTGCGCGCGATCGCGGTGCTGGCGGTGGTGCTGTTCCACGCCCGGGTGCGCGGTTTCGGCGGCGGGTTTGTCGGCGTCGATATCTTCCTCGTCATCTCGGGCTATCTGATCGCGCAGCTCATCCTGCGCGAAAGCGATGCGGGCAGCTTCACGCTGATCGGCTTTTACGAGCGCCGCGTGCGACGTATCCTGCCGGCGTTGCTCGTCATGCTCGCGGTTTCGGGCCTTGCCGGCCTGATTCTGCTGCCGGTCGATTTCCGGCTGTTCGGGCAAAGCCTGACCGCGATTGCGCTGTTCGCCTCGAACCTGCTGTTCTGGCACTGGGGTGGCTATTTCAATCTGACCGACGACGCGACGCCGCTGCTCCACACCTGGTCGCTGGCGGTCGAGGAGCAATTCTACATCCTGTTCCCCACTGCCCTGCTGCTGGTGCGCCGGGGCGGGATGCGCGTGACCAGCATCACACTGGTGGCGGCAGCGCTCGGCTCCTTCGGCTACAGCGTCTGGGCAACGCATGGCCATCCCGAGGCAGCCTTCTACTCACCCCTGTCGCGCGCCTGGGAATTCCTGGCGGGCGCACTGCTCGCCGCCGGCATTGTCTCCCGGCCGCGCCGCGCAGTCGGTGACGCGGCGGCGACGCTGGGGATCGCACTGATCGGCTATACGGCGCTACGCCTGCACGACACATCCTCCTTCCCCGGCGTGAACGCGCTGGCGCCGGTGCTGGGCAGCGTGCTGATCCTGTTCGGCACCGAGGCCGCGGGATCGCGTGTGGGCAGGGTGCTGGCCTTGCGCCCGCTCGTTGCGATCGGGCTGATCTCCTATTCGCTCTATCTCTGGCATTGGCCGCTGATCGTGTACGGCGGCTATTATGCGCCGCATCCTTATGGCCATATCCGCATCGCGATGGCGCTCCTGGCCTTCCCCGTTGCCTGGCTGTCCTGGCGCTATGTCGAGCGGCCGTTCCGCAAGCCGCGCATGCTGCTGTCCCGCCGCACCCTGTTCCTCAGCGCCGCCGCTGCGAGCGGCGTGCTCGCGCTTTATGGCGCGGCGATCCATCTGGCCAATGGCTTTCCCGGCCGTTTCGACGCGGAGGTGCAGCACCTCAGCGAGCGCGGGCCCGAGCCCGATTATGGTTGCGCGAACCGGTCGATCGCTCAGGTGCGCAGCGAAACGCGCTGCCTGATCGGCGGCGCCGGGCCGTATCCGAGTTTCGTGCTGTGGGGCGATTCGCACGCGGCGGTCTATTTCCCCGGGCTCGACGCATTGGCCCGACGCTATGGCGTCTCCGGCTATGACGCCACCAAGCTGGGTTGCCCGCCGCTGATGCCGATCCGCGCGAGCGCCAAGGCGCCGAAGCAATGGATGCTCCGCGCCGTAAATATCAGCGAGTGCGATGCGCACAACAAGCAGGTCCTGCAGTTCCTTCTCGAGACGCGGCCCAGGGCCCTGCTCATCGCGGCGCATTGGGGCGCCTATTCGGCGGGCAAGCACGCCCCTGCCCGGATCCTCGACCATGACATGATGGCGTTCGGTGTCGCCATCGAGAATCTTCGTAAGCAGGGCATCCGCATCTATCTCGTGCTGGATGTGCCGAGTGCCGCGTTCGCCGAGCCCCGGGCGCTCGCCAAGGCCCATCTCACCGGCGCCACCGTTGGGCTGGAGCCGAACCTGGACGCCTATCTGACGCGCGATGCCGGCTTCCGCGCGATGACGTCCGATTTCCAGCGGCGCGGTTTGATCAATGTCATAGATCCCGCATCGCGGCTGTGCGACGCGCGAACCTGCCGCGTCACACAAGGGGGCTATCCGATCTATTATGACAGCAACCATCTGAGCGCGCGCGGCGCGCTGTTCGTGGCGCCGATGTTCGCACCGATGATGCAATCGCTCGCCGGGCAGCCGAAGCAATAGCCGATATGTTCCCGAGGCTGCACGGCACTGCTCGCGCCTTGCAGCATCGACGACTGGCCCCGGACGCCAAAATGTGGAAAGAAGGATGCATGAACGCAGCTCACGACATAGCGACAGACGCGCAGTTGCCGTTTCGAGTAGATCTCGAACCTCCAAGGATGATGACCATCAAGGAGGAGATGGCGATCACGCGCAAGGCGCTCGAACGCAATCCCGGATCGCACGAGTTCCGTTTTCGCATGGCGCGATATCATTATACGCTCGACCAGTTCGACGAGGCAGTCGATCTGCTCGAAGAACTGAACCGCGAGAGTGATGATTTTGGTGCGGTCCACTTGCTGGGCGGCACGTTATTGGCACGCGAAACCCATCAGGACACGCTGCGCGCGCGGGAAATCCAGACGCGCGCGGCCGATATCGCACCCGATGCGGAGAACCGCGCCCGCGCGCTGGCTGCGCTGGGCAAGGCGCAGATCAGGCTTTCCGACTTCGATACCGGCCGCAAGACGCTTGAGGCAGCGCTCGACGCCAATATCCACAACAAGGACGCCTATAAGCGTCTCGCGATGCTCGATTTCCAGATGGAGCGGACCGAGGCTGCGCTCGAATTCGCTGACGACATGGTTGCGCGCGGCGTCGCCCATGCCCGGGTGCTCGGCATCCGCCCGCTCGCGCTCGCCAAGCTCGGCCGCACCGAGGAAGCGCGCGACGCGTTCGGTTTCGACACCTATCTCCACAAGGCGATCCTGCCGCCGCCGGCCGGTTATGACACGATCGAGGCGTTCAACCGCGATCTCGCGGCCGAGTTGATGTCGCATCCCGGCATCCGCTATGAGCGCTATGGCGTCGCCTCGGCGCATAGCTGGCGGATCGACGAACCCTGTCTGCGGCGCTCGAAGATGGTCCCGCTGCTCCAGCAGCTGATCAAGCGCGAGGTCGAGACCTATGTCGCAAGCCTGGGGATTCGCGGCGATGCCTGGCTGGGGCAGCGCAAGCCGAGCGGCTTCCTCCATCACTGGTCAGTGATCACCGACGGCGATGGCTTCGAGGAATGGCACGTCCACCAGAATGGCTGGCTGAGCGGCGCCTATTATGTCGACATCCCCGATTTCATCCTCAACGGCGACGGGCCCGGCGGCTGCGTCGCCTTCGGCCTGCCCGAGGGGATTGTCGGCGACGAGCCGCATGAGAAGTTCGGCACGCGCGTGTTCAGGCCCCAATCAGGGCTGGTGATGATGTTCCCGTCGCATTCCTTCCATCGCACCTATGCGCACCGCGGCGACAAGCGGCGGATATGCCTGGCTTTCGACATTGCACCGCACGAGGACGCGGTTTAGCTGAGGCGCGCGCCGCAATGGCAGCCCTGTAACGAGGTGGGGACCGGTTTTGAGCGACATCATGTGGACGCGGGACGCCGAGTGCGTCGGTACTGAAGTCGAGGATGCGCTGGTGCTGCTCGATCTGGACGGTGGCAGCTATTTCGCGCTGAACGGCCCGGCCGCCGATATCTGGGAAGCGCTCGCCGAGCCGGTGACCCAGGCGCAGCTCGTCGACCGGCTGGTCGCCAAATATCGGGTCACGCCGGAGCAATGCGCAGTGTCGGTGACGCGCGTGCTCGACGAGCTTGCGGGCAAGGGCCTCGCCCGACAGGCCGGCTGACCGCATGCCCCCACCGGGCGATGCGCCGGACGGTGGGCTGAGGCACGGCGCGGTCGCGTTCGGCCTGCGCTGGGCGAGCGACGTGCCGCTCCGCCACTTCCTGCAAACCCCGGTCGACGCCGCCGCGGACGTGACCATAAGGCGCGTCGCCGCGCTGGCGCCGCGCGAAGCCGTCGTCACGATCGCGAATGCCATATTGTGCACTGACGGCGTCCGGTTCGCGATGGACGACGGGGTGACGGTCGATATCTATCCGCCGGGCCGTATCGACTGGATGGCGGGCCCGGGCTGGAACGGCGTCTTCCAGCCCCAGTTCTTCGGGACGCTGACGGCGTTGCTGCTCGCCTGGCGCGGCAGCGTGCCGATCCATGGCACCGCAGTCGAGATCGACGGCAAGGCCTGGCTGATCTGCGGCCAGTCGGGTGCGGGGAAATCGACGCTTGGCGCGGCCCTGGTCGCCAGCGGCGCGGCCAGGCTGATCTCGGACGACCTGTCAGTCCTCAACGGCGTGGAGGACGCCGCGCCATCGCTTTGTGCCGGCCGTCCGGGCATGCGCCTCTTCCCGGCGATTGCCCGGCTGATGGAGCAGGCGGGCACCGGCACGGCCCGTAGCGAACCGGGCAATGACAAGCTGATCGTCGAACCGCCAAGCGTGGCGCCGTGCGCGCCAATTCCACTCGCCGCGGTGATTCTATTGGGGGAAAGCGAGACGAGCCAGCCCTGGCAGAAGGAAGCATTACTGCGAGAGCATCGTTTCCGCCCACGCTGGATGGACGCGATACCCGGTTATAAAGCGCGTGACCGAATCATCCGGCTGGTGGCGGTCAAGCTGCCGATGTTGTTCGTGCCGCCGGCGGACGTTCGCGACTCCGCCGCCTTCCTGTTGCGTGCGAGCACCATATTGGAACGGATCCGCGGGTCGGAAAGTTGAGTCTGTTCTTGGTAATTCTTTTCTGGTACGGCCGAGACCGCAACAAAGGGGTTTTCCATGGCAAATACTCTGGACACTGGAATCGACGCGCGGATCGAGTGGATCGAACCCGAGGTTCGTTCTCTTGCGATTGTCGAGACGTCGGTCCTGCCGGGCCGTTCGGGTCATGACGGCGAGACGATCTGGACTGATTGCACGCTTTCGTGATGATCGGCGGGCCGGTCACTGACCGGCCCACCATTTGAAATATGCGGCCGCCACGGCGGTCGATTGTACTTCCGCCGCTTCCTGCGCGGTGATGCTTGCCTGATTCGAGATACTCATCAGGCGATTTCTCAACCATATCAAATCAATCCAGTCGCCGGCCCCTGCCGCGCTGAACTCTTCTATATGCTCCAGCGTCGGTAGCGCATGTCTGCGAATCCGATCCATGAAGTCAGGCGAAAAGGGCTTGCCGTCGCTGCGAAGGCGGATCGCGTCGGGCAGCCGGCCTTTCAGCAACAGACGCGCCGGAGCGCGGGTCAGCCCGCCCTGTTCCATATAGGCAGCCGGCATCGTCGCAACGAGATTGAGCAGGCGGCGATCGCGGAACGGCATGACATGGCGGAAATGCCCATCCGGCGATGACGTCGGCGTCATCGCGTTCTTGCTGGCACCCGCGCGCACCCCCCACATCGCCTCGGGCCTGACGATCGGCAGCGATTCGAAGGGGGCCGCCCAGTCCTGCGCGATTGTCGAAGGCAAGGCTGCGAGAGCCGCCGGTGCGAGCCGGGCGTGGAAAAGGCCGGCCGGCCAACTCCGCCGCTCCTTCCGGGCCCATTTCCAGTCATGATACAGCCGCTTGTACCGCCGAAGCGAGGTCGGTGCGCCGGCGAGCAGGACAGGGTTGGTGATTGTAAGTTCGCCATAAGCCCCGTCGAGCAGGATATCGGCACCGTCCTCCCGCGCCGCGTCGTAAAGTGCAGCGTAGAGATAGTGCCGCGGCGACACGACCGGCAGTTCGGAATGAGCGAACATCCGGTCCGCGGGCAGATAGGGATTGGCTTCGGCGCAGGGTGCCAGAAAGCGAATCGGAAGGCCGAGATGATCGGCCACTGCCCGGCTTTCCGCCCGTTCGTCGGGCGCACCGCTGCCATCGGGCGCGACGGATGTAAGGAAGGACAGACCCTGGCCCTCATGCCGCTCCTGCGATGCCAGCCAGGCGATGAGCGAGGAATCGAGGCCGCCGCTCAGCAGCGATACAGCCCGGCCGTGACGGCCGAGACGCTGGCCGACGATTCGGCGCAGCACTGCCTCGATCGCCTCAAGCGCTTCGTCGAAACTGCCGCGCCACGGCTCGAAGGCCGGGATCGGCGCAAGCCGCAGGGTTCGCCGCCCGGCGGAATCGAAGATCTCACGCAACCCCGGCATGAGACGATACACGCCGCGAAACGGCGTCTCCTCAGTCATGTACCGCCGCAGCCGGGCCTTGCCCCAGATGAGGAACAGCCCGTTCGGATCAAGCGCCCTGCCGACCCAGTCGAGCCGGGCGAGGCGGCGCATCTCGGCAGAGACAGCGACCCGACCGCGATCCATCGCGAAATAGAGCGGATCGCGGCAGGCCTGCGACATCAGCAGGGTCAACTCCTGCCGGTCTCCCCGCCAGCGCAGCAGGGACCATTCGCCGAGCATATGGTGCGGCGCATCAGCCCCGAAACGTTCGATCGCGGCGAGCGCGAGCTCGGCCGGCGGACTCGCCGGATCCATGCCCAACACGCCGGCGAGATCGCCCGGCTCGTCGAGGTGGCCGACCAGGACCAGCACCGTGCGATCGCGCTCGACGATGTGGACGGCCCGGCCGGCTTCCTCGCGATCGACCACATTGACCGCGAAGCCATCCGCCTCGATCCGGCGCGGTGCGGGCGGATCGGAAAAGCCAAGCACGGCGAGATCGCCCGGGCCGATCGGCGCGCCGTCGAGCGACGCGATCGCATAAAGGCCGGTCTTGGTCATTTTGCGCGCCTGAAGAACCAGCCGGTATAGACGCAGCGCGGGCCGCCCGACGTCACCGGCAGCACGCGGTGCTCGATGTCGTAGGCGACGTCGAAGATCAAGGCCGTGCCGGGCTCGAGATGGAGATGGGTGGCGAGCAGCTTCTCGCCACGCTTCTCGCGCAATTCGAACAGGCCGCCTTCATAGCGATGCTCGCTGAGGTTGATGGTGATCGCGAGGCGGCGCCGCGGATCGTCGAGATCGTCGTGCCACAGGAGCTGGTCGATATTGTTGGCCCGAGCCCGCACCACCCGGCCCTCGATCGCCCCGAGCGGCCCGCATCCGGTCGCGCGTTCGATCCAGTCGATCAGCTCGGCACGCTTCAGGGCAAGGGTGAGGGTGCCGCCGGCGCGCTGTGGCTTTTCGACCTCGCGGTGGCCAAGGCCCACGACCTCGTCAGGCTCGAAGCCTCCCTCGCGGCAGAGCCGCATCAGCGATGCCAGAAGGCCTGGCTCGATCGCACCGGCACAGGCGATCGCGCGGTGCTTCAGGAATTCGCCGGCAACGTTTTCGGGCGAAGCGAGCAGCGCGGTTCGATAGGCACCGACCGCGAAGACCGGACTAGCCTTCACGCAACGCTGCCTCCACCATGTGATAGCGGCGCGCCATCGCCGTATCGTAGAGGACCCGCACCGGCTCCTGGAGCGCCTCCTCGCTGAGCTTGAAGCTCCGCCCCTTCGGCGTCCGCGCCACGCTCTCGCCGAGCACGGCGCGTTCGCGGATCGCCTCGATCAGGGCGAAATGATCCGGGAGCGTCTCCATCGTCGCCCGGCTCCGCGCCCTGGTCTCGGCCCAGAAGATGCGCCACACATCGGGCGGCACGACATCGATCTGGGTCAGGGCCGAATCGTCAAAATAGCCCTTGCCGAACAACACGCATTGCACGCTCCAATGGCTGAAGATCGTGTCGGTGCGTGCATCGGCGATGCTCGGCAGCACATGCTTCCACACCGCCAGATTCTCGCGGAGGCCGTCCGAGATCTTCGCATCATGCCGCACCGCGCGCCAATAGGGCGTGTCCTCGCGGTCGCTCAGCGAGAAATGCAGCCCCAGGAAATCACGCACCTCGTCGTAGAAACGCTCCAAGTTGCGGTTGAACTGGCGGAGCAGCGGCGGCTCGAAATCATCGGTCGGGAAATTCTGCAGCAGCCAGCGCGCTGCAAGCTCGACCGACATGATCGTGGTCGATTCGAGCGGCTCGAGGAAACCGCTCGACGGGCCGATCGCGATGCAGTTCTTTACCCAGGACCGCCGGCTGCGGCCGACGCGCATCTTCAGCACGCGCGGCGACACCAATCTTTCTGCATCGCCCAGCAGTCGGCTGAACTCGTCATGCGCCTGATCGTCCGAGATGAAGGCGCTTGAATAGACATAGCCGGTGCCGTCGCGGGAATGGAGCGGGATGCGCCAGGCCCAGCCCGAATCCATCGCATGCGCGATCGTCGCGGGCGTGACGACGCTCTGATCCTTGCGCTGCACCTGGGTCGGGATCGCCCGGTCGTTGAGGAGATAATCGGACAAAGGCAGGAAGGGCTCGTCCATCATCTCGTTGATCAGCAGGCCGCGGAAACCGGTGCAGTCGACCACCAGCTCGACCGGCCAGTCACCCCGGTCCTTGAGCTGGAGCGAAGCGATATGACCGCGCTCGTCACGGGTCACGCCATCGACATCGTCGCGGATATGCTCGACGCCGCGGGCGACGCACAGCTCCTTGAGGAACTCGGCGAGCAGCGCTGCATCGAGGTGATAGGCATATTGCAGCGGGCCGGAGAAATCGGGATCGTCGAGACCGCGCGCGCCCCTGGTCTGGTCCATCGCAGCGCGGGTATTGCTGACGGTATCGATGAAATCGTCGCCATGCGCCTCCGCCTGGCCGGGCAGGCCATAATGCTGGAAGGAATAGCCGGGATTGCGACCGCGCACCGTCGCGCCACCGGTAAAGGGGTGGACATAGCTGTAGGGCGTTCCGTCGGCGCGGCGCTGCCAATTGTCGAAGCGGACGCCGAGCTTCATCGTCGCGTTGGTCCGCGCCACGAATTCGGCCTCGGAAATCTCGAGGATGCGGAGCGTGCCCTTGAGCGTCGGCACCGTCGCCTCGCCGACACCGATGGTCGGGATATTCGGCGATTCGACGAGGGTGATGCGGACATCCTTGCGTCCGGTCAGCCCCCATTGCAGGCGGTGGTTGAGATAAGCGGCGACGATCCAGCCGGCGGTACCGCCGCCGACGATCGTGATGTTGGTGATCGGCTTCCCCATGGTGTCGGAAAGAATGAACCGATATCGCGTCCGGAAGCAACAGGCGGATGCGCGCGTGGCGGAAAAGCGTATTGAGGAACAGGGCGAGCGGCAGCCGGCGCCAGTCGGCAAAGGCGCCCGCGCGCCGCTGACCGAAGCGGAACGGATCGCGCGCGCGCTTGCGCATGCCGCTTATGATGCACGCACGGTGCGGCTCGTGCCGCATGACCTGACCGGCATGACACACCTCGTCGCGACCCGGGGCGGCCTGTTCGCGCTGAATGCGGCGGGGCATATCCGGATCGCCCACGGCTCCTTTTTCGGGCTGACCATGCGTGGGCATTCGATCTTCGCGTTCGAGGCCTGCGATCTTGCCGGACTGCCGACCAGGCGCGGCCGTATCGTCCGGCTCGACCGGGCCGGCGGGAAGATCGCCGAGGCGCGCGTGGTGATCGACGGGCTCGACAATGGCTGCCATCAGATCGACTTCATCGACGGGCGGCTGACCGTGCTCGACACCCAGCATCAGCGCGTCCTGCGCTTCACCGCGGGCGAGGCCGGCTATGAGACGCTCTATCCGCTCCCGCCGATGGGCAGGCGCGCCTGGTCGCGCGGCTATGTCCACGTCAACTCGCTGCTGCAGGCCGAGGACCGGATCCTGCTGCTGTTCCACAACGGCTTCGCCTATACCGGCAAGGCGAGCGAGGTCGCGATCTTCGACCTCGACTGGCGCGAGCGCGAGCGCTGGCCGCTCCCCGGGCAGAATTGCCACAATCTCGCGGTGCTCGAGGACGGCACATTGCTCAGCTGCGGCTCGGCAGCCGGCGAGATCATCGGCCTTGACGGACCGCTCGCGAAAATCAGCACGATGATGACCCGCGGCCTCTCGGTGGATGCCGGATCGATCACCGTCGGGGCGTCGAAATTCTCGGCCCGGGCCGATCGTCATGCCGTACCCGGGACCGTGACCTTTCTCGATCGCGACTGGGCCGTGCGATCCGTCGTCGAGATGCCCGCCGCGCCGACCGACATCCGACGGCTCGACGGTGCTGATCTGGGATTGTCCGGCTTCGCCGCGGGTCGCGCGCCTTTCCCACGAGGGCCCGCCTGATCAGGCGCCGCGCAGGAGGCGCGCCAGTTCCTCCGGATCGACCTCCGGCTGACCCTCGACCCGATCCCAGCCATGGATCGGCAGATCCCGGGACAGGCGCGCCAGCATCGGCAGCAACGCCTTGTCCTTCCCCAGCAAGATCGGGACGCGCTGGCGATGGCGCCCGGCGAGCAGTGCCTCGAAGGCCGAGGCGCCGGTCAGGGCGTTGAATTCGGCAGGGCCCGTTGCTTTCCGGGGGCCCAGCATGACGACCCCCGCGAGCCGCATCGACGAAGCGTGCTGCCCGGACGGCACCGTCCGGAAAATACGGGCATCGTCGCCATCAGCGAGGAAATAGCCGCCGGGCAGGCCGCTCACGATCGGGCTCTCGCTATCGAACCGCACGCATATCGTGTCGTCCGCGACCGCACGCGCACCCGCCCCAACAAGCCGATCGAGGATGCTGGACTTCCCGCTACCCGTCGCCCCGCCGAAAGCAATCGCGCCGGACATGCCGGGCAGCACGGCCGCCGCCATGTGCAGGACGATATCGCCCCGCATCCAGAGCAGGGCCGGCAAAGCCGTCGCGATCAGATAGCCGGCAATGGCGCTTTGGGTTGCCCCGGCGGCAGGCTCCACGGTGATGCGTTCACCCGCCTCGCACCGATAGCGCGCGACGCCGGGCATTTCGAAGAGAAGCATGTCGCCGGCGAGGCGATAGGGACCCAGCGCGCGCGCCGGGCCGGCCAGCGCAGCATCGCCCATGAGGATTTGGATATCGGGGTCGCACTCGACCCGCGGATCGTCCCGTTCGAGCACGATGGCCCCGGGGATCGGCAGGGCGGAACGAAGGACCAGATCGTAAGCGAGATAGTGTCGGGCGATGGCGCGGCACCTTCAACCCTGGCGGAGACGGAGGGATTCGAACCCTCGGTACCAGTAAACCCGGTACGGCGGTTTAGCAAACCGCTGGTTTCAGCCACTCACCCACGTCTCCGGCTGGCAGCAGAGGGGGGCTATAGCGAGGGGTTCCCCTGCGATCAACCACGCTCGTAACCGCCGTTGATCCCGAAACCGACTCGTGTCGTCGCGGCGTTCATTGTGGCGCAAGCTGCGGGAGCGCTACACTGCCCCATTGAGTTTGTCTGGGGGAGTAAAGCGCGTGCGCAGGTTTTTGACTTCTGTCGTGCTGGTGGCGACGACCCTCAGCATGGGGCCCGCGCCCTCGCTCGCCCAGGTGCGCACCATCGACCCCAATCAGGCGATCGACAGCGATCTCCAGAAACCCCAGACCGCGCCGAGCACTGCACCAAGCTCCGGGCCGCAGCAGCCCCAGACCACCCCCGGCTATGAGCCGGTTCCGGCCGACCCGCAAACCTATCCGCCCTATAATCCCGCCGAGCCCGGGGTTCAGGCGAACGGCGACCGCACCCCGCCGCCGCAGGGGCCGAACACCGCACGCCAGGAAGCCACTGCTGATGCGGGCAAGGCGGAGACCTTCAAGCGCGAGGAAATCCTAAGCGCCGCCGAGGGTACGTTCGGCAAGGGTGCTGCCGGGCTTGCCGGCATCCTGGAACGCACGCTCAAGGAACAGGGCGAGCCCAATGCCTATATCTCGGGGCGCGAGGCTGCGGGCGCGATTGCCGTCGGCCTGCGCTATGGCAAGGGGACGATGTTCCACAAGGTCGAAGGGCAGATGCCGGTCTACTGGACCGGTCCCTCGCTCGGCTTCGACCTAGGCGGAGATGCGACCAAGGTGTTCGTGCTCGTCTATAATCTCTATGATTCCGAGGAGCTGTTCCGCCGCTTCCCGGCGGGCGAGGGCCGGCTCTATTTCGTCGGCGGGTTCGCCGCGACCTATCTGCGGCGCGGCAATATCGTCCTGATCCCGATCCGGCTCGGCGTCGGCTGGCGGCAGGGGGTGAATATCGGCTATATGAAGTTCACTCACAAATCGCGCTGGTTCCCGCTCTGAGCGCAGCCGGCGCGCGCTGCGCGTGATCAACCATATTCAATCGCCTCGAACCGGATCGGTTCGCCGACCGCCGCGTTGGCGAGCCCGCCGTCCCACATCACGCGCTGCCCGCGCACGATCGTGCCGATCGGCCGGCCGGTGAGCGTCATGCCGGTGAAGGGCGACCAGCCGCTGCGGGAGGCGAGCCAGCTCTCCTCGATCGTCCAGCGCGCCTTCAGATCGACCACACTGAAATCGGCATCATAGCCGGTGGCGATCCGGCCCTTGCCGATGATCCCGAATACGCGCTGCGGCCCGGCACTGGTCAGGTCGATCACCCGGGCAAGCGTGGTGCGGCCCTCCGCGACATGGTTGAGCATCAGCGGCAGCATGGTCTGCACGCCGGGCATGCCGCTCGGGCTGTCGGGATAGGGCCTGGCCTTCTCCTCCAGCGTATGCGGGGCATGATCCGAGCCGAGGATATCGGGCACGCCCTGCCCCAGCCAATACCATAGCCCGTCGCGGTGCGCACCGGAGCGGATCGGCGGGTTCATCTGGGCGAGCGTGCCGAGCCGCGGATAGGCCTCCTCGCCCGCCAGTGTCAGATGCTGCGGCGTAACCTCACAGGTTGCGATGTCCTTGTTCTGCCCGAGCAGCTCAAGCTCGGCCGGCGTGGTCACGTGCAGGACATGGATGCGCCGACCGGCCGCCCGGGCCAGCGCCAGGATCCGCCGCGTCGCGAGCAGCGCGCTCTCATCGTCGCGCCACACCGGATGCGACGATGCATCGCCCGGCACGCGCTCGCCCAGCCGCGCATTCATCCGCGCTTCGTCCTCGGCATGGATCGCGACGCGGCGATGGCCCGAGGCGAGCACCCGTGCGAGATTGGCGTCCTCGGAGACGAGCAGGTCGCCGGTCGAGGCGCCCATGAAGATCTTGACCCCCGCCGTACCCGGCAGGCGCTCCAGCTCGGCAAGCTCGGCCGCATTGGCGTTGGTCGCCCCGACATAGAAGGCATGATCGCACCACATGCGGTGATAGGCGCGGGCAAGCTTGTCCTGGATCGCCTCTTCGCTGTCGGTATTGGGCTTGGTGTTGGGCATCTCGAACACCGCCGTCACGCCGCCAAGCACCGCGGCCCGGCTACCGGTTTCGAGATCCTCCTTGTGCATGAGCCCGGGCTCGCGGAAATGGACCTGAGTGTCGATGACGCCCGGCAGTATATCGAGCCCGGTACAATCGATCGTCTCGCCGGCATCGCCCGTGGCGCCGATCTCGGCGATGCGGCCGCCGCGCACGCCGATATCGGCCCGCACCGGCCCGCCGGGCAAATGGACAATGCCACCAACAAGCTTCAGATCGAACGCGCTACCCATGGCCTTGCCTCTTTCACGATCCCTTGCGCACCCCTACCTGTTCGCCATGAGCGAAACCACCCCGGCTGCCCGAAACACTGCCACCATGCTCGCCGATCGCGCGCTGATCCGCGTGGCGGGGGAAGATGTACGCGGCTTTCTCCAGGGCCTGGTGACGCAGGACGTTCTGAGCCTCGACGCATCGGCACCGCGCTGGTCCGGGCTGCTGACGCCGCAGGGCAAGGCGCTGTTCGACTTCCTGCTCTGGGCGGATGGCGAGGCAGTGCTGATCGACTGCGAGGCCGAGGCCGCCGACGCACTTGCGCGTCGGCTCGCCATCTACCGGCTGCGGCGCCCGATCACGATCGAGCGGATCGCGGGTGCAGTCCATTGGTCGCGCGACGGCGAGGCCGGCGTGCCTGACCCGCGCCTCGCTGCGCTTGGCCGGCGCTGGCTCGGCGAGGCCGGCGAGCCCGCCGGCAGCTGGCTTGAACACCGGCTGTCACTGGGCGTTGCCGAGGGCCTTGCCGAGCTGGGATCGGACAAGACTTTGTGGCTCGAAGCCAATGCCCGGGAGCTGAACGGGGTGAGCTTCACCAAGGGCTGTTATGTCGGCCAGGAGAACACGGCGCGGATGCATCACCGCGCCAAGGTCAACCGCCGCCTCGTCGTGGCGCCGCTCGCCGAGCCGGGCGAGCGCACCCGTATTGCCTATCCGGAGCTCGGGCTGATGGTCGAGCTGCGCCGGGTCGAGGCACTGGGCGACGCGGTCGTACCCCCCTGGCTGGCGACCGCGCTGGCCGAGGGCTAGCAACCGCGAACGATTTTCCCTGTTCGGTTGCCGATATCAGGGAATTATCAGGGAAATTGCTTTTTTTCTTGCTGTTGCCATCGACGGATATTGCAAGTTTACGTTATATTACAAAGACTTGAGTAAGCATCCACCGCATCTGGTCGACGCGGAACAGGGAATTATCAGCGAAATACGGAGCCGCTGGCCGCCGCTGTGCCCAGCGGAGAAACATTCAACAGGCCGACGATGAGAATGAGCTGGCCGGGCTTCTGGAAGCGTCCCGTGCGTAGCTCATGCCCGATCCGGCGGTACAGTTGAATTATTACACCCACCCATAGCGAATAGTGTGATGGTTACGTTTCAGGGCTGAATTGTATTGGGTCAGACCATGTCGTCACACCCCGACTTGTTCCGGGTCCACTGCGCCACACGCCAAAGGTTGAGGAGCTTGCGGGGCGGTCGATGCCGGAACAAGTCCGGCATGACGGCGAGGCTGGTTGGTCGAACTTTTCCCTTGCGTTCGACGCTTAACGGCCGATCGAGCTGTAGGCGAACCCGGCGCGCGCGACTTCCGCGGGCGGATAGACGTTGCGCAGATCGACCATCACCGCGCCGACCATGGCCGCGGCGAGGCGCTTGAGATCGAGCGCGCGGTAGATATCCCATTCCGTCACGATCACGACTGCGTCAGCACCGGCCGCTGCTTCATAGGCATCCCCGCAATAGGCGACGCTCGGCATCATTGTCCTGGCGATCTCCATGCCTTCCGGATCGTGCGCGCGGATATTTGCCCCGGCATCGAGCAGGCTCTGCACGATCGCCAGGCTCGGCGCGTCGCGCATATCGTCGGTATTGGGCTTGAAGGTCAGGCCGAGCACCGCGACCGTCTTGCCCTTGGCGTCGCCGCCCAGCGCCTGGATGACCTTGCGGCCCATCGCCCGCTTGCGGGTGTCGTTGACCTGAACCACCGCCTCGACGATCCGGACCGGCGTTTCGTAGTCCTCGGCGGTCTTGAGCAGGGCGAGCGTGTCCTTGGGGAAACAGGACCCGCCATAGCCCGGGCCGGCATGGAGGAACTTCGAACCGATCCGGTTGTCGAGCCCGATGCCGCGCGACACGTCCTGGACATTCGCGCCGACCGCTTCGCAAAGATCGGCGATCTCGTTGATGAAGGTGATCTTGGTCGCGAGGAACGCGTTCGCGGCATATTTGATCAGTTCGGACGTGCGGCGGCCGGTGAACAGGATCGGGCTCTCGTTGAGATAGAGCGGCCGGTACACGTCGCGCATCACCTGCTGCGCCCGCGCGTCGTCCGTGCCGATCACGATCCGGTCCGGGCGCTTGAAATCGCCGATCGCGGCGCCCTCGCGCAGGAACTCCGGGTTGGAGACGACCGCGATCTCGAAATCGCCCGCGACCTCCTTCAATATCTCCTCGACCTTGTCGCCGGTGCCGACTGGGACGGTCGACTTGGTGACGACGACCACCGGGCCATCGATCGCGGCGCCGATCTCGCGGGTCGCCTCGAACACATAGGTCAGATCGGCATGGCCATCGCCGCGCCGCGAGGGCGTGCCGACCGCGATGAACACGGCATCGGCACCGGCAACCGCCGCCTTGAGATCCGTGGTGAAGCTCAGCCGGCCGGCGGCGACATTGGTTTCGACCAGCTTGTCGAGCCCGGGCTCGAAGATCGGCATCTTGCCGGCCTCGAGCGCGGCGATCTTGCTTGCATCCTTGTCGACGCAGATCACGTCATGGCCGAAATCCGAGAAGCAAGCCCCCGATACCAGGCCGACATAGCCTGAGCCGATCATCGTAATCCGCATGCGTGATACCTACCCCAAAAAGACTGCCCAAGAGACTGGGCACCGGCGCGCCTCGAACCTGCGCCCCTCTAGCCCAACACTGGCCGTTTGCCACCCGCCAATAGGGAGGCCGCGCGCGATAGCATCACCAGCGCGTACGGGAATTGACCGAAAGCAGCAGGACGCCCGGCACGTCCATCAGGCCGGTGCACAAACGAAAGGGGAGACCGGCAATGCCGATCTCCCCCTCGATACTTGCGAAACGCAGGTAAGGCTTAGTTGCCCGACCCAGGTCCGTAAGTGACTTCCACGCGACGGTTCTGCACTTCGCGAACACCGTCGGCAGTCGCGACGCGCGGGCGGCTTTCGCCGAACGCTTCCGTCGAGATCACACCAGCGGGGATCGAGTGGGCCGTCATATAGGCCTTCACCGAGTCCGCACGACGCTGCGAGAGAGCAACGTTGTAAGCATCCGAACCCGAACGGTCAGCGTGACCGGCCAGCATGACCTGCGCATTACCGCAGTTCTGGTACTGGGTGATGGCGTTGTCGAGGATCGACGACGCATCCGGCGTAACGTCCGACTTGTCCCACTCGAAGAACACGATGAACGGTCCCGGCGAGCAGACCGGCGGCGGCGGAGGCGCAGGCGGCTCCGGCGGCGGCGGGGGAGGAGGCGGGGGCGGCGGAGGCGGCGGCGGCGGCGGAGGTGGTGGCGGCGCGCCGAAGTTGTACGTCAGACCACCGAGGATCGCGTGCGAGCGATAGCTCGTCTCGATCGAACGGCCCTGATTGTCGACCAGCTTCACATTGTCCGCGACGAAGTAGCGATACTTGATCGAGGCATCGAGATGGCTGGTGATCGGTGCGCGGATACCGGCAAGACCCTGCCAGGCGAACACCGTATCCGAATCATCGAGGAAGTTGCTGAGGGTGTTCAGCGCGTAGTGACCAGCCTTGATGCGGGCAACGCCGACACCGCCGCCGACAAAGCCCTGAAGGCCATTGTCATCACCAAAGTCGAGCAGGCCGTTCAGCATGAAGCTGAGCGCCGTGGTGCGACCACCGGCATAGTCATAGGTGCCCGCGGGTGCGTTCACCGGCTGATGCTGCTGGTTGAGGATCGCAGTCGTCGTCGTCGACGTGTAGCGATCGACCGTCGCGCTCTGATAGCCGACTTCGGTCTCAACGCGGAAGGCGCCGAAATCATAGCCGATATTGCCATCGACCGAGTAACCATAGTTATGGTCAACGGTGGCGGCGCGCGGAAGTGCACCAATATCAAAGTGCAGGTCTTGGACGATCATCGCCCCGCCTTCGACGCCCACATACCACGAATCATCGCGGGCGAGGGCGGGCGTGGCGAGAGCGGTGGAGGCGAGCGCCATAGCAACGGCAAGCTTCCGCATAAAAATCCCCTTTCTTCGTTGTCACTCGGACAGCGCAAACTCCCTACCCAAAGGTTGGTTTCCGCGCAAGCGAACAAATTGTTTGGGCTGTTGCCCAAGCGCAACAGCTTTGGCCCTTTTTTGTGCTGTCCAGATCATCGCGCGCCTTGACGGGAGCAGGCAGGGTGCAGCGCAGCGCGATCCTGAACGATCCGCGGACCGACCCCGCCCGACGACGCGGCGCCCACATCGCGGACGGGCCTGCGGGCCCGAGGCAAAGCCGGGCCATGGCGCGGCACGTGATGCACGCCACGCAAGCGTCCGCAATCTCGGGGTTTGTCGCGGCCCCCGCCCGCCCGCGCAGCTGGACCCATCAGGTGCCCGGATGAGCGGGCGAGGCAGTCGCGCCATGCCCGGACCAGTCGGGCACTCCAGCCGAGCACTGCGAGCGGTGCGCGAACCGCAGCGTTTCGAAGCCGGCTCTCTGCCGCCGGTCCGGCCGATCGCTCCAGGCGCGGCACCAGATGATTTTTTCCGCGCCGCGGCGATGGCGACCCGAACGGGCGGGCCGGAGCCGGCGAGCGGTTCTCGCGTCGGAAGCGCGAATCCGTGTGATTCGCATTCGGGCGGGGTCTTTCAGCCCTCGGGCGCCTGGATGTTCGAAGCCTGCCTGCCCTTCGGTCCCTCGGTGATTTCGAACGCCACGCGCTGCCCCTCGTGCAACGTCTTGAAGCCGTTCATCTGGATCGCGGAAAAATGCGCGAACAGATCCTCACCGCCATCGTCGGGCGTGATGAAGCCGAAGCCTTTTGAATCGTTGAACCATTTTACGATCCCGGTCGCCATCTGGCCGTCTCCCCTCGGATACCAATGTCTGCCCGGCGCGCATTTGAGTCAATTCCGTTTCGGAACAGAAACGGTTGTCTTTTTTAAGACAATAATAACCAGTCCCGCCAAGTCGACGCCCGCTGCTTTTGATTTCCGATCGTTTCGGGTGCAGTAGACGCCCATGCATGGCGGCCCCGACCATTATGCCGTTCTTGGCCTCACCCCGTCGGCGGACGATGTGGTCGTCCGCGCCGCCTGGAAGGCGCTTCTGCGCAAGCATCACCCCGACTCCAATCCGGACGATCCGTCGGGCATCCGTGCCCGCGAGATCAACGAGGCCTTTGCCGTGCTCGGCAAGCCCGAAGCCCGGGCCAGCTATGATCGTATGCGCGCCCGCGGTCCGGACATCGTGCCGCCCCGCAACCCGCCGCCGGAGGGACCGCGCTATCGCCCGATACCGCGCCGCCGATTTTCGGGGACGCGCCTGTTCGGCGCTGCCTTGCTGATCCTCGCCCTTGCGCCGATCACGATCGCGGTGCTGCTCGCCTATCCCGCGACCGCGCCGGCGACGCACCGCGCGCTGGTGCGCTACAGCACGGGCAGCCCGTTGGCTGAAGGGCTGGTTGCCCGGCTCGATGCGCTCGCGCCCGGCTTTGCCAACGACCCGACAGCGCGCGCGGCTGGTACCGAAGCCGACAAGGCTGGGGAGAATGGCGACACCGGCAACGGCAAGGTCGCCACCAACTGACCGCGCTCATGCCGGTTTCGTCGCCAGCCAGATCATATGCCGCGCGCCCCGGCCACCGGCGCGACCTCGCGCGACCACTTCCTCGACAGCGAACCCGGCCTCGCCGAGCCGCCGCGTAAAGGCACGATCAGGCGCTGCCGACCAGATTACGAGCACGCCGCCGGGCCGCAACGCGCGCCGCGCCGCGGCCAGGCCGTTGGCGCTGTAGAGGCGCCCGTTGCTCGCCCTGCTCAGTCCGTCGGGACCGTTATCGACATCGAGCAGGATCGCATCCCAGGCGGCATCGGCGCTCCAGATCAAGCCGGCCACATCTTCCGCGGCGATGCGGACGCGCGGATCATCGAGACAGCCGGCGAAGATCTCCGCCATCGGCCCCCGAGCCCAGGCGATCACGGCAAGCACCAGCTCCGCGACCGTCACCACCGCTTCCGCGCCGAGCCCGGCAAGCGCCGCGCGCAGGGTGAAGCCCATGCCGAGGCCGCCGATCAGGACATGCGGCCGCGTCGTGCCAGCCAGGCGATCGCAGGCGAGCGTCGCCAGCGCCTCTTCCGATCCGCTCAGCCGGCTGTTCATCAGCTCGTTCGCGCCGAGCATGATCGAATATTCGGCGCCGCGCCGGAACAGGCGCAGCTCGCCGCCGTCGGGCACCTCGGCCGTGTCGATCAGGATTCGCGGAACCACCGGGCGTTTTCTCCATGGACTGTCGCGAGGGCATTGCGCCGGTCCCCAAGCCTGCGCAATGATGGCGTGCCAGAACCGGGACGATATGATGACCGACTGCCCGCACCAGCGCGATATCCAGGACGTTACCCCGAGCGCCGATGGCTGCGAGGAGTGTCTCAAGATCGGGAGCTGGTGGGTCCATCTCCGCTTGTGCCGGACCTGCGGCCATGTCGGCTGCTGCGACGATTCCCCGAACCGACATGCGACCAAGCATTATGAGGCGACGCGCCATCCGATCATCGAAGGCTATGATCCGCCCGAGGGCTGGGGCTGGTGCTATGTCGACGGGGTGGATTTCGATCTGTCGGACCGGATGACGCCGCATCCCCGCCCTATCCCGCGCTTCGTCTAGGATCAACCGAATCGGTACAGGATTTTCCGCCATATTCGCCTATCTGGCGAGGCAGCGCCTGAGCTGACTCAGGTCGAAAAAGGGGCGCCGCGCCGATCGCGGCGCCCGAAAAACAGCTCAGCGGCAGCGAACGTCGCTGTTGTTCTTGTCGATCTGCTGGCCGGCGGCGCCACCCAGGACAGCACCCAGGATGGTGCCGACGCTGCGCGAATGGCCGCCATCGATGACGTTGCCGAGCACGCCGCCCGCCACCGCACCGACGATCAGGCCGGTCGTGCCGTCGTTGCGCTTGCAATAATAACGCCCGTCCGTGCCGCGATAGATGCGATCGTTGGAGGTCAGCACGCGCTCCTGATAGTTCGGGCCGGCACGATAATAGCGCGAAGGATCATAGCCGCTCTCATCGCGATCATCATTGTAATAGCCGCCACGGGGATCGTTATAGCCGCCGCGCGGATCATTATAGCCACCCCCGCGATAGCCGCCGCGCGCGGCACGCGCGGCCTGATAGCGATCGAATTCCTGACGGAAGACCTGGAGCTCATTGTCGAGCCGCTGCTGCGCCTGCTGGAACCGCGCATCGTCCTGCGCGGTCTGGGCCAGGGCGGGGGTCGCGACCGCAAGGCAGCTCGTAGCCAAGGCGATGGCGATACTGGTAAGGGTTTTCATAAGGCTCTCCCGGATGATGTTACGCTGGCAGAACGACCCTTGGCGTGGATCGTTGCATTGTGAATCCGCAATGGGGAAATTCGCAACGCGCAGCAAAGCGGGGCGGCAACACCAGTCGCCGCCCCGCAACACTGGTTTAGCGGCAGATGTTGACGCGGTGATGATGGCGCCATTCGACCCGGCAATTCCGGTGATGGCGATCCCAGCCATAATGGCGGCCGTGATCATAGCGACGATCGCCGCGACGATCGTCACGACGGTCATCGCGGCGGTCGCTGCGGTGATCGTATGAGCGGTCATAATGGCGATCGCCGCCATTATAATTCTGCGCGCTGGCGCTTGTGCTGACGCCGAGCACGGCAATGGCGAGGCCGGCCGTGGCAAGAATATTGCGGATCTTCATGATATTCTCTCCTTGCCCAGGGGATCGGGCAATGACCGGAGATACGATCGCGGACACATATCGTTCCTGAACGCGATTGTCGGCTGAGGTACAGGTTCGCCGCATCGCACCGCGAGCACTTCAAGCCCGGATCGGTTTTCGTCGCCGGTTCTTGCGAGCCCGGAAATATTATGGGCCAGTTCGCGAACATGGGCCGGAAGACAAGGTTTCGGGCTGGTCGCCGGCCGCGTGATTCAGGGAGGGGATATTCCCCGCAGACGCGCGGCATTGTGCTTACCTGACGCAAGGCTGGAACCCCCCGCGCGGCCGGACGTTCGTTACGCATCTGTATTGGAAGATCGCGCCGGGGCTTTCCCGGATCCCTTTCGGGAGAGACAAGATGCTTTGGACAATCGTCGTAATCCTGCTGATCTTGTGGGCCCTCGGTTTCGCTTTCCACATCGGCGCCGGACTGATCCATCTGCTGCTGGTGGTCGCGCTGATCGTCGTGGTCGTGAACCTGGTGAGCGGCCGGCGGGCGCTATAAAGCCGCATTCGGGCCTTGCCTGACCTGGGAGCGGGGCTGAAACGCCGATAGCGGGGCGATCAGTCGATTGTTTCGACGACTGCAGCCCAGGCTGCGATCTCGGCGTCGAGATGGCGAGCGACCGTCAGGTCGCCGGCTAGGCCGCGCGCGGGATCGACTTCGGCCGAGCCCTGCCATTCGAACGTGGCATTGCCCGACAGACTGACCATGCCGTCGCTCTCGGCCTGGGCGCGGACAAGGCCGCCCCGGTTGAACACAGTCAGCGCCTCGCCGAATTCCGTCGCGCCCGTCAGGCATGACGCGAAGACCGAAGCGGCCATTGCGCTGCCACAACTGTCGGTCAGGCCGACGCCGCGTTCGAAAGTACGCACGAACAGAGCGGCAGGCCCGCGCAGCTCGACGAAAGATATGTTGGCGCGGTTCGGCAGCCACGCCGGCGCCGCCTCGCAGACGTCTCCCAAGGCGACCAGTTCAGCCTCGTCGATCGTATCGACGAAGGTCACCAGATGCGGATTGGGCATCGCGACCGCGGTGAAGCGGCGCCTGGTCGGGAGAGACGGGATCACCGCCTGGACATATTCATGGGCGCCGACGCGCCCGTCATTCCCGAGCAGGGGCCAGTGCGTCACGTCGAGATCGGCGGGGCCGGCGGTTTCGCGGATCGTGACCACGCCGGGGGCGATCGCTGCGTCGCGCGCGACCTCGGCGCTCGATGTCTTGAGGTGGACGGTGGCGCGATCGATCCCCAGCGCCTCGAAGCCGAGCCGCGCCACGCAGCGCAGGCCGTTGAGACAGGTTTCCGCCTCGCTGCCATCGGCATTGAACATGCGCATGCCGAAAGGGTGGATCTTGTCGCCCGCCGTCAGCAGCAACAGCCCATCGCCGCCGACCGGCCCGCGCCGATCCGCCAAGGCGCGTGCCACGCCCGCCCAGACAGCATCGTCGAGATCGAGCGCGCGCGCGTCGATCAGGGGGAAGTCGTTGCCCGAACCATGGCATTTGATGAAGTCGAAGCGCATGGCGCGGCTTCTACCGCAGGCGTACCCGCTTCGTCACCCCTGACCGGATACGGGCGGAGGCGACAGCAGTCGGGCGCTGTGGCACAGTCCGGACCAAGCGATGGGGGAGCCGCGCGTGACATTCATCCTGTTCATTGCCGTCGTCGTGCTCGGGATATTGGTGCAGCGGCAGTCGAGCCGGCTGGCCAAGTTCGAGATGATCCTGCGCGACCTTCATCACCGCGTGACTGCGCTCGAGCCGGAGCCGGCGACACCCGAGCCGAGCCCGGAAGAGATTGCAGCGGCGGAACGCCGGGAGGAAACGCAGCGCCGGGTTGCCGCGGTGATCCGCGAACGCGCGCGCGCCGCCGAGGCGCCGCCCACGATCCAGGAGCCGGAGCCGGAGCCCGAAGCGCCGGTTCCCTCAGCCCAGGCCTCGGCCGAGCCGGACACATCGCCCCAACCGGCCCGCGAGCCGATACGGATCGGGTTCGAGACGCTGGCGGGCGGCAAGCTGCCGATCTGGATCGGCGGAGCGGCCCTGGTGCTCGCCGCCTTTTTCCTGGTGCGCTACTCGATCGAGAATGGGCTGCTCGGGCCCGCGGCACGGACGATCATCGCCGGGCTGTTCGGGCTGACGCTGGTCGCGGCGAGCGAGATTGCGCGGCGCCTGCCGGCGACGCGCGACGATCCGCGGATCGGCCAGGCGCTGGCCGGTGCGGGGATCGCGAGCCTGTACGGCACGCTTTATGTGGGAGCCGAAATCTATCATCTGATCGACGCCGGAACTGCCTTTGCGGCGGTGGTGGCGGTGACGCTGGCCGGGCTCGGCCTGGCATTACGGCACGGACCGCCGACCGCGATCATGGCGCTGATCGGCGGCTTTGTGGCGCCCCTGATCGCAGGGGTCGACGCAGGCCATATCGGCCCGTTGCTGGTCTATCTCGCGCTGCTGGTCGCTGCCTTGTTCGGGCTGGCGATCCGGCGCGGCTGGTGGTGGCTCGCGCTTGCCGCGTGCGGCGGCGGGTTCGTCTGGGTGAACATCCTGCTCTTCCTGGTCGATCGCGATGCGCTGGCCGGGGTCGGCGGGTTCATCCTGCTGCTCGCGATCGGCGCGACATTGGCGCTGCCCAGCACCGGGGCGGCACGGCCATGGATGCGGCTGCTGCCGCTGATCGCGGGGCTGCTCCAGCTGATGGTGCTGGCGCCAGTGCTCGATTTCGGGCCGCTCGCCTGGGGCCTGTATCTGGTGCTGAGCGCCGCCGCACTATTCCTCGGCTGGCGCGACGAGGCGCTCGCGCCGGGCGCCGACGCCGCGCTGATCCTGGTGCTGGCGCTGCTCGGGGCGGCGCTCAGCCAGAATGAGCTCGTGCACGCGCCCCGCGCCGCGATCGCGATCACCGCGCTGTTCGGCATAGCGGGGCATCTGCTGGCGCGGCGGAGCGCGCTCTGGACCGGAATCGCGCTGGGCGCGAGTGCCGGGCCGGTGATCATCGTGTTCGCGCTGGCGCCCTTGCTGCTGTCAGCAACGGCATGGGCTGGCCTGTTGTCGCTTGCCGCCATCGCTGCCGCGTCGCTGAGCTGGCGGGACCGCGACCGCGCGAGCGATGTGCCTCTGCCCGTAATCGGCCTTACCGGTGGGGCGACCGCGGCGGCGCTGCTGGCGGGGCTGGCCGCGGCCGAGCTGATCGCCGAACCATGGCGGTGGCCCGCATGGCTGGTGCTTGCGGTCGCACTGGCAGCCTGGTCGCGGCGCACGCGCGACGCCGCTCTGGCTTGGCTCAGTCTTGCGCCGATCCTCGTCACCGGGCTGGCGATGGCGATCGGCTTCGAGCAGCTCAGCGCCTATGCCGCGAGCATCGTCACTGACGCAGCGACGCCGCCGCTTGTCGACCTCGCCGCGATCGGGCTGTTGCCGGCGCTGCTGATCGGGGCGACGGCGTGGCTGCTGGCGCCGGGGATGCCGCGCATCATAGTCGGCTGGGCTGCCTTCGCGCTCGGGCTCGCCTTCATTCCTGCCGTGTTGCCGGCGCCGTGGCACAGCGCCGGGCTCGGCCTTGCGACCGCAGCCGTGATCCTGATCGCACCGCCGCGCCGGGCTGCAGCGATCGCCGCCGGACTGGCAACTTTGGCCTTCACCCTGCCGCTGCTGTTCCAGTTGCTCGCGCTTGCCGGCGGATCGCTTGTCGGCAACCGCCTGCCCTATCTCGACCTGCCGCCGCTGCTCACGATCCTGCGCGAGTTGAGCTTGCCGGCGGCGCTGATCGGGGCGGCATTGCTGGGGCGGCAGGCTCTGCCCGGCCCGTGGCGTACGCGAGGGGTGATTGCCCTTGCGGGCGTGGGGGTGATCACGCTCTACGCGCTGGCCAAGGCGCCGCTTGCGATCGCGACGTTGCCGCGTTTCGAAACGCTCGGCTTCCTGGAGCGCGTTGCAATCACGCAGCTGATCTTTGCCGGCGCCTGGGCCACTGCAATGCGCTGGCCACGGATTGGCCGCGCGCTGCTGATCCTGGCGCTCGGCCGGTTCCTCTGGTTCGATCTCCTGATCCTCGATCCAGTGCTGGTCCGCCAGGCAGTCGGCGGGGTGCCGCTCCTCAATCTCGCGACGCTGGATGCAGCGCTTGCCGCCGCCTGGCTCTGGCCGCGGCGGGGCAATCGCTATTGGCGCGAGGGGATGCTGGGCCTGGTGGCGATCGCGGTCGCCGTCACCGTGCGCCAGGCGATGCACGGGACATTCCTGACCGGCGGGATCGGCCGGACCGAGAACTGGCTCTATTCCGCAGCGTTCCTCGGGCTCGCGCTGGCATGGCTCGGGCACGGCATCAGGGCAGGATTGGGCGATCTGCGCATCGCCGGGCTGGCCTTGCTCACCGTCGTGACGCTCAAGGTATTCCTGATCGATGCGGCGGCGCTCGAGGGGATATTGCGCATCCTCTCCTTCCTTGGGCTCGGGCTCGCGCTGATCGGGATCGGCTGGGCTTATGGCCGGATCGCGCCCACTCAGAGCCGGGCGATATAGCCGATATCGGGGGCGGCCTGGCCGGCGAGCTGATTGCGCCAGACGCGCTGCAGCGCCTCTGCACCCGGGGCCTGCTCGATCGTGATCCAGTTCGCCGCCTCTGCGACGAAGCCGGCCCAGCGCGTCGCCAGCGCGGTGTTGAACGCCTCGGGGCCGATTGCGTGGATCAATGCGGTGGCCGCATCGGGTGCGAAGAACCAGACCGGCCTGGGATCGGGCAAGGCGATCGTCTCGTCGCGATCGGCATGATGCGTCACGCCGACCCGGAGGATGTGCGCGATCCGGCCCGGCAGGGCGGCGTGAATATCGCGCAGTAGCTGCGTATCGCCCGCGAAATCGACCAGCACCGCGCTGCCCTGCGGATCGAGGCGCTCGAGCGCGCCATAAGGGACCACTGCGTCATACAGGCCGGTGGCCGTGACGAAACCGGCATTGGCGGGCGAGGTGAGGCCGATCCGGCGCACCGCCGGGCTGTCCGCCCGCACGACATGAGCCGCGGCCAGCGCTGTCTTGCTCGAGGCACTGGTCATGACCAGCGTGTCGGCGCCGTGCCAGTTTTCACGCTTGAGCTGATCGCCGATCAGGAAGCTGGTGGTGAACAGCGGCGCGAACAGCGCCCGCTCGGATTCGCGGGCGGGATCATGCGCTGGATCGGCGGCGAGGCGGCGATACTGGTTGTAGATCGGGCTCATCGGCTGGCGGTGCGGCGCCATGTCGCGAAAACCGCCGGGCGTGATGTCGCCGGGCCGAACGATCAGGTGCGAGGCCATCGGCAGATAGCCATAGACGCGCTCGCCGACAGCGATGTCCGGCACGCGCGATTCGATCACCCGGGCATGACCCCAGACCGGAACGATTCCCCAGCTTTCCGGCGCGGGGAAGAAATTCCAGTAACCAAGCTGATCGCCGACCACGGCATAGGTCACATTGTTCGCGGTGACGGCGAAGCCCTCGATCTCGAGCAGTAACTCGCCCTCGCGCGGCGCGTCGAGCAAGGTCTCGTTGACCGCAATCTGGTCGAGCGCGTCGCGACGCACCATCATCTCGCGCTTGATCGGCATGGCTGACTCCCTCCCCGCCCCCCGACGGGTTTCCCGTCGCATCATGACCGGCGCGTTCGTCCAGCGCCAGCCCAGTCGTCACCGGTTCGGCGCGGATAACGGCTCGGCTACGGCAGACTTGCCATAAAGGAGGTAATGGTTGATAGGAAGGAAACCTATCTGGTTAGGAGGGATCACATGATCACTGCCATCCGCGAAGTCCGCCGCGCCAGGGGGATGACGCTTGACGATGTCGCGCGCAGCTGCGTGCCGCCGACCACTGCGCAGACGATCGGCCGGTTGGAGACGGGCACGCGGACGGTTTCCGTCGGCTGGCTCAACCGGATTGCCGATGCGCTGGGCGTGACCGCGGCCGACCTCGTCAAACTGCCCGAGCGGGCCGAGATCCCCTTGGCGGCGATCCTCGATGCGAGCGGGGCGCAGGCGCCGAAACGGCCCGCCATGGTGGCGCCGCCGCTACCGGCACCGGGACTGATCGCGGTGACCATCGCTGCCGGGATCGGCGATTACCGCGCCGGGGATGAGCTCTGGTGCGAGACGCTGGCGCCGGCCCAGTTCGGCCAGGCGCTCAACCGCGACGTGCTGGTGCCGCGCCCGGCCGGCCGCTTCCTGTTCGGCCGGCTGATCGGACGCGAGGAGGGCAGGCTGCAGATCCTGCCGCTCGGCGCGGGCGCCCGCCAGCAGATCGTCGCCGACCCGGCCTGGATCGCGCGCGCGGCGCGGCTGCTGCGGTCGCTCTGAAGGCGCCCTCGGTGCGTTGAGTGCGAGGAGCGCGTTGGCGTCCTGCACGATACCCGGAAAGAATGACCACCGGCCGACCCTTGGGTCAGACCGGTGGCGAGGAGGAGATGCGCGCGGGGGGAGGGGGGATGGCGACATCTCTGAGCTTCAGACTTTGGAGGGAGACCTTGACGCTTACGGGGATGCAAACGCGCCGTCTCCTGATCGCACAATAGCCGCGCCAGTTGCGCCCCGGTATTCAGGAATAACCCGGTATTGGGCCGCGCATGATCGCGGATATTGGTCACACCGGAGCGGTGCCGGCCAGTAATCGGGCACTGGTCGGAGGAATTCCTGCCCGGCGACGGCAGAGGAGCCTGTTTTTTTCTTCAGCTTGCGGCCGCATCGTCCCGAGGTTGGCGACGCACATCCAACCTGTCCGCCATTGCTTCCGGGAAGCGGATGGAACGAAGAAATGGTGGGCGATGACGGGCTCGAACCGCCGACATTCTCGGTGTAAACGAGACGCTCTACCAACTGAGCTAATCGCCCTCCCGGACGGTTTCGAGCCGGGCATACCCGGCGACTCGAATCCTGCCTTGCGGAGTGGCGCTCCCGTTGCCAGCATCGCGCGCGCCCGGCAAGCCCGAAGCAGCGCTTCCGGGTGCCGGTTCCTATCCCAGCGACTTCACGATTTCCTCGACCATCTTCTTGGCATCGGCGAGCAGCATCATCGTGTTGTCCATATAGAAGACGTCATTGTCGACACCGGCATAGCCGACGCCACCCATCGAACGCTTCACGAACAGCACGGTCTTGGCCTTTTCCACGTCGAGCACCGGCATGCCGTAGATCGGCGAGGTCTTGTCGGTCTTCGCCGCCGGGTTGGTCACGTCATTGGCGCCGATCACGAAGGCGACATCAGTCTGGGCGAATTCGCTGTTGATGTCCTCGAGCTCGAACACCTCGTCATAAGGGACGTTCGCCTCGGCGAGCAGCACATTCATATGCCCGGGCATGCGCCCCGCGACCGGATGGATGGCATATTTCACGCGGACGCCATGTTCCTTGAGCTTGTCGGCCATCTCGCGCAGCACATGCTGGGCCTGGGCGACGGCCATGCCGTAGCCGGGCACGATGATGACCTGTTCGGCCTGCTGCATCAGAAAGGCAGCATCCTCGGCCGAGCCGCGCTTCCAGGGCCGGTCAGTCGCGGCCGCCGCGGCACCGCCGGCGCTGTCGCCGCCGAAACCGCCAGCGATCACGCTGATGAAGCTGCGGTTCATCGCGCGGCACATGATGTAGCTGAGGATCGCGCCCGACGAGCCGACCAGCGCGCCGGTGATGATCATCGCGGTATTGTGCAGCGTGAAGCCCATCGCCGCTGCCGCCCAGCCCGAATAGCTGTTGAGCATCGAGACGACGACCGGCATGTCCGCCCCGCCGATCGGGATGATCAGCAGGAAGCCGATCGCGAAGCTGAGCCCGGTGACGGTCCAGAAGATCCAGGCGCTCTGGTCCTGCGTGAAATAGGCGATCAGGCCGAGGATACCGGCGAGCACGCCGAGATTGATGACATGGCGGCCCGGCAACATGATCGGCTTGCCGCCCATATTGCCGTTCAATTTGAGGAAGGCGATGACCGAGCCGGAGAAGGTGATCGCGCCGATCGCGACGCCGAGACCCATCTCGATCCGGCTCTGGAAGAAGATTACGCCGTCCGGGCCGGCAATGCCGAACGCTTCAGGGTTGAGGTAGGCAGCACAGGCGACCAGCACTGCCGCCATGCCGACCAGCGAGTGGAAGGCGGCGACCAACTGCGGCATGTCAGTCATCGCGATTTTCCGCGCGGTGACCACGCCGATGCCGGCGCCGATCGCCATTGCGATCAGGATTTCGGGCAGGCTGGCGATCTCATGGATGAACAGGGTGGTGCCGACCGCGAGCGCCATGCCGATCATGCCGAAGCGGTTGCCGCGCTGCGAGCTGGCCGGTGATGACAGGCCGCGCAATGCCAAGATGAAGCAGGCGCCCGAGATCAGATAGGCTAATGCCACCCAGGGGTTGACCGGTGCTGTGTGTTCCATTCCCCAAAACCCCTTTTACGTCATCCCGGACTTGTTCCGGGATCCACCGCGCCACCGGCGCAAATGGATGAGTGGACCCCGGAACAAGTCCGGGATGACGAATTGTTATTTGGCCGCCGGCCGTTCTTTCTTCTTGTACATTGCCAGCATCCGCGCGGTGACCGCGAAGCCGCCGAAGATGTTGACGCTTGCCAGCACCACCGCCAGCAGGCCAAGCCATTTGGAAGACGCCGAGCCGCCGGCAGCCGCCGAGCTCGCGATCAGCGCCCCGACGATGATCACACTCGAGATCGCGTTGGTCACCGCCATCAGCGGCGTGTGCAGCGCGGGCGTGACTGACCAGACGACATAATAGCCGACGAAACAGGCCATGACGAAGATCGAGAGAATTGCGACGAAGTCCATGGTCTACTCCTGATCCTCCCCCGCGGGGGACGGCCTTCCGGATGGTGTCACGAGAGCAAGCGAGAGTTCACGACCGCGCCGCCTTTGGTCAGCCGGATCGCATCGCCGATCTCCGCATCGAGCACCGGCTTGCCCGTGTCCTTGTCCCAGAAGGCGCTGAGGAAGTTGAACAGGTTGCGCGCGAACAGCGCCGAGCTGTCCGCCGCGAGGCGGCTCGGCACGTTGCGGTGGCCGACGATCTTCACGCCCGAAACGGTGACGATCTCGCCCGCGACTGCGCCTTCGACATTGCCGCCCTGCTCGACCGCGAGATCGACGATCACGCTGCCCGGCCGCATGCTCGCGACCTGCGCGGCGGAAATCAACCGCGGCGCGGGGCGCCCGGGAATCAGCGCCGTCGTGATGACGATATCCTGCTTGGCGATATGGCCCGAGACGAGCTCAGCCTGCGCCGCCTGATATTCGGGCGACATCTCTCCGGCATAGCCGCCCGAACCCTCGCCCTCGATGCCGACGACATTCTCGACGAAGATCGGCTTGGCGCCGAGCGACTGGATCTGCTCCTTCGTCGCCGAGCGCACATCGGTCGCCGACACCTGCGCGCCGAGGCGCCGTGCGGTCGCGATCGCCTGGAGTCCGGCGACGCCGACGCCCATCACGAACACGCGCGCGGCGGAGACCGTGCCCGCCGCCGTCATCATCATCGGAAAGGCGCGGCCATATTCGGCCGCCGCATCGAGCACCGCCTTGTAGCCGGCGAGGTTCGACTGCGACGACAATATGTCCATCGATTGGGCACGCGTGATGCGCGGCATGAATTCCATCGCCAGCGCCTCGAGGCCCGCCGCGGCATAGCCATCGACCCGGGCGCGCTCCCCGAACGGATTGAGGCTTGCGGCGAGCCAGGCACCCTTGGCCGCACCGGCAAGGCTCGCTGGATCGGGGCCCTGGACGCCGAGAATGATATCGGCGTCCTTCAGTGTTTCAGCGCGCGTCCCGACCTTGGCGCCGGCGGCGGCGTAATCCGCATCGGCGCAAGAGGCCGAGTCGCCCGCACCCGCCTCGACTGCCATTTCGGCACCGAGCGCGATGAACTTCTTGACCGTTTCGGGAGTCGCGGCAACGCGGCGCTCGCCCTCGGCCTGCTCCCGGAGGACGGCGATCTTCACTTGCTGGGATGGATCAGCCAGATCACCGTGAAGGCGATCACGAAGCACGCCACCGCGCCCCATTTCAGCATCCCGATCACCTTGTGATAGGTTGCCTCGTGCACCTTGATGTCGCCGTCTCCGGCCATGCCATGTACCCCTGCCTGATCGTTCGTTGCGGGCTGCTTAGCTGGCCCCGGCCTGTCCCTCAAGTCCCAGCTTGGGGCGCTTAAGGCCGTCTTTACCCCCTTTCCTTATGGTTACCGCTGAACCGGGTGAATGGAAGCGACTGAATGACGCGCAACGGACAGAGGCTGTTGATGCTGATCGACGATGAGCCGGCACAGCGCCGCCTCGTCGCAGCACTCGCCGCGCGCCGCGGCTGGCGGGCAGTGTTCGCCAATGACGGCGAGATGGCCATCGCGATGCTCGGCACGCAGGATGGGATGCAGCTCGACGCGATCCTGCTCGACCATTGGGCGCCCGAGGCCGATGCCACCGCGCTGATCACCGAGATCCGCGAGCGCCGCCCGGCGCTCCCCCTGTTGATGCTGACCGCGAACGGATCCGTGGCGCATGCCGTCGCGGCGATGCGCGCGGGCGCGACGGACTTCCTCGTCAAGCCGCTTGCGCCGGAACGCCTGCTCGGCGCGCTCGAGGCCGCGGTCGCGGGCAAGGCGGCGGGCGAACTCCGTCCGCTCACCGAGAAGATCCCGGCCCTGCTCGCCTTCGACGAAATCGTTGGTTCAGCGCCGGATTTCCGCGCCGCGCTGGCGATTGCCGCCAAGGCGGCACGCGCCCGGGTGCCGGTGCTGCTCGAGGGCGAGAGCGGCGTCGGCAAAGAAGTCGTGGCGGAGGCGATCCATGCCGCGTCCCCACGCGGCAAGAAGCCGATGATCGCGGTCAATTGCGGTGCGATCCCCGCCAATCTCGTCGAATCCGAGCTGTTCGGCCATGAGAAGGGCGCCTTCACCGGCGCGTTCGAGCGCAAGATCGGGCGCTTCCAGGAGGCCGATGGCGGCACGCTGTTCCTCGACGAGATCGGCGAGATGCCGCTCGATGCGCAGGTCAAATTGCTCCGTGTGCTGCAATCGGGTGAGATTCAGCCGATCGGCGCACGGCATACCCGTGAGGTCGATGTCCGCGTCATCGCCGCGACCAACAAGCGCCTGATCGAGGAGGTCGAGGCCGACCGCTTCCGCGAGGATCTCTATTACCGGCTCAATGTCGTCCAGGTGACGATCCCGCCTTTGAGAGAGCGCACCGGCGATATTCCGGCGCTCGCCCGCCATCTGCTTGCGCGGATCGCTGAACAGCCCGGCTTGCGCGAGCTCGGCATCACTGACGACGCGCTGGCGCTGCTTGGCCAATATGACTGGCCGGGCAACGTCCGCCAGCTCCAGAACGCCCTGTTCCGCGCCGCGGTACTGTGCGACGGCGATGCGCTGACCCGGCTCGATTTCCCGCAGATCGCGGCGCTCGGTGCGCAGCGGCACAGCGTGCCCGGCCCCTCGCCGATGGCCACCAGCGGCGGCGTCACCCTGTTCCATGCCGACGGCAATCTGCGCGCGCTCGAGGAAATCGAGGCCGATGTCATCCGCCTTGCCATCGGCCATTATCGTGGTCGCATGACGGAGGTTGCGCGGCGGCTCGGGATCGGGCGCTCGACACTCTATCGCAAGCTGGGCGAGCTCGGGATCGACAACGCGGCGGCGTGAAGAGAGGTTCGTTACCGGCACCATCTCGCCAGCGATAAACCCGATATGCTATAGGATTCCCACGGCCAGCGACTTTGCCTGAAGCCGGAGGAGACCAGCATGCCGAACAGCATTTCGCGCCGCACTCTGATCGAACTCGGCCTGGCCGGCGCCTCCGCCGCCATTGCCGGGAGTGCCCTCGCCCAGCCGGCGCTTCTTCCCGAACCGCAGGATTCCCCGCCGCTTCCCGACAGCGAGAAGATCGGCTTCGCGGTCGTCGGTCTCGGCAAGCTCTCGCAGGGCCAGATCATTCCCGGCCTGAAGAATGCGAAGGGCGCGAAGCTGGTTGCGCTGGTGAGCGGCCATCCCGACAAGGCCCGACGTATCGCGGCCGAGCAGGGCCTGCCGGCGGACGCGATCTACAGCTACGACGATTATGACCGGATCGCGAAGGACCCGCGCATCCAGGTAGTCTATATCGTCCTGCCCAATTCCATGCATGCCGAATACACGATCCGCGCGCTCAAGGCGGGCAAGCATGTGCTGTGCGAAAAACCGATGGCGACCAGCATCGCCGACTGCGAAGCGATGATCGCCGCCGCCAAGGCCGCCGACCGCAAGCTGATGATCGCCTATCGCTGCCATTACGAGCCGCTCAACCTCGAGGTGATGCGCCGGATGCGCTCGGGCACGCTCGGCAAGCCGCGGCTCGTCGTCACCAATATGGGTCGGCAATCGGACCTCAACGAGCCTTCGGATGCGTGGCGGCTCGACCAGAAAATGTCGGGCGGCGGGGCGCTTGCCGATATGGGCATCTATGGCGTCAACGCCTCGCGCTACATCCTCGCCGAGGAGCCGGTCGAGGTCCGCGCCTGGGCGCAGACTGACCGGACCGATCCGCGCTTCAGGACGACCGAGGATGTGATCGCCTGGCAGTTCCGCTTCCCCTCGGGCGCGATCGCCAATGGCTCGACCTCTTTCTCCTATCAGGGCACGATGGCCTATCAGGTGTTTTGCGAGAAGGGCAAGATGACCGCCGAGCCGGGCGCCTTCTATGGCGGCAACCATCTGACGATCGACGGCATAAAGGGCGACCGCGAGCCGAAGATCCGTGAGATCGACCAGTTCGCGCGCGAGATGGACTGGATGGCGGATGTGGTGCGCGGCAAGGTGCCGCTGGTCTCGCCGGGCGAGGAAGGGATGCAGGACATGCGGCTGATGCACGCGATCCTGGAATCCGTAGCCAAGGGCGGTGCGCCGGTACGAACCGACTGGGGATATAAACGTGCCTATGACCCGGCGCTCGTGGTAGACGTGCCAACGCCGGTCTGACGAGGAGGCGGCGCGTGTGACCGGATTGCTTGCCCTTATCACTGCTGCACTGTTCGCCGGCGCCGCGATCTATGTCACGTTCGCCGAGCAGAATGCGCGTTTCAAGCTGGACGATCGCTCCGTGCTGACGGCGTGGCGGGCCTCCTATGTGCGTGGCACGCTGATGCAGGCACCGCTCGCGCTGGCGAGTGCGGCGCTGGGCGCCTGGACCTGGTGGGAGAAAGGCGGGTGGTTCTTCCTGCTCGGCGCGCTGCTCATCTTCACCAACCTGCCCTGGACCCTGGCCGTGATCCTGCCGGTCAACCGCAAGCTCGGCGCGATCGGGCCGGAGGATGATCCGGCGCTGATCCGCCCGCTGGTCAGGCGCTGGGGGCATCTCCACATCGTGCGCGCTCTGCTCGGGATCTTCGCGATCCTGGCCTATTATGAGGCGCTCGCCCCGATCTGATGCCCCGCGTCGCTCAATAGCTCGAGGTCAGCGCCGCATCCTTGAGGCCACGCCAGATGCGGATCGCCTGGACCGTTTCGGCGACGTCGTGGACGCGGAGCATCTGCACGCCGGCCTCGATGCCCTTCATCGCGAGCGCGATCGATCCGCCGAGGCGCTGGTCGACCGGCGCTTCGTTCGAGAGCGCGCCGATCATCCGCTTGCGGCTTGCGCCAAGCATGATCGGGCAGCCCAGGCCATGGAACAGCGCGAGTCCGTTCAGCAGGGCGAGATTGTCCTGGAGCGATTTGCCGAAGCCGATGCCGGGATCGACGATGATCCTGGTGCGATCAACGCCCGCCGCGACGACTTCCGCGATCCGCGCTTCGAGCCAGTCGAACACCTCGGTCAGCACGTCGCGATAGCCGTTCCCGCCGTGCGGGCCTTTTTTCGGATCGGGCGAGTGCATCAGCACGACCGGGCAACCGGCGCGGACGACGATCTCGGTCGAGCGGTCATCCCAGTACAGCGCCGAGACATCGTTGACGATCGCGGCGCCCGAGGCGAGCGCTGCCTCCATCACCGCCGCCTTGCGGGTATCGGCCGAGACGAGCGTACCGCTCTTCACCAGACGCTCGATCACCGGCACGACACGCTTGATCTCATCGCCTTCCCAGACCAAAGGCGCCTTGGGCCGGGTGGATTCGCCGCCGACATCGATCAACGCGGCGCCCTTGACCGCCATGTCGACCCCGGCCGCGGCGGCAGCGGCGGGATCTTCCTGGAGCTTGCCGCCATCCGAGAAGCTGTCCGGCGTCACGTTGAGGATACCGGCGACCAGGGGCTGGTCGAAACGGAGCGTGCGATCGCCGAGCGTGAGCGCCGGGCGGGGTGCGGTGATCGCGGCGTGGAGCCGGGCGGCGCGTTCGTTTCGAACGCCGAGGATCGCGTCGAACTCGGCGATCGGGATGGTCCGGCGCTTGCCGTCCTCGATCGCCTCATAGGCAGCGAACCACACCATGCCGCCGGCGAGGCGCGCGACCTCGCCGTCGCGGCCGACGGGCGTGTCGACGAACTGGGTCGGACGGAGGTGGAGGGCGTTTGTCATGGTCAATTCCACTTCCGTTCGTCCCGAGTGCCATCGAGCCTGTCGAGATGGCGTATCGAGGGACAAGCGTTACGCATCATCATCTGTGCCTCGATACGAGCCCTCGACAAGCTCGGTCTCTACTCGGCACGAACGGTGGTGGGAATCGGCGACGCGCGGTTTCGCTCAGGGCTGGGTCGCGAGCAGATAATCCTGGCGCAGCACATCGATCGGCTTCAGCCCGTCGGGCGTCTCGTAATGCCAGAAGGTCCAGCCGTTGCAGGCCGGCGCATTCTGCACGGTGGCGCCAAGCTTGTGGATCGAGCCAGTCACATCGCCGCTCATCACGGAACCGTCGGCGCGCACCGTCACGCGGTGCCGGCGCTTGGCGTCAGTGAGCACCGCGCCGGCCATCAGCATGCCATTCTCGACGATCGTCCCGAAAGCGACGCGCGGCGCTGCCTTGGGCGACTGCATCGTTACCAGGGCCGATTCATCGAGTGGCAGCGCTGCCGCGATCCGCTCTTCCGCCGCCGAGCAATAGCCGGGCTCGCGCTCGATGCCGATCCAGCGCCGTCCGAGGCGCTTGGCCACTGCGCCGGTGGTGCCGGTGCCGAAAAAGGGATCGAGCACCACATCGCCCGGCTTGGTACAGGCAAGCAGGATGCGGTAGATCAGCGCCTCGGGCTTCTGCGTCGGGTGGACCTTCACCCCGTCGCGTTTCAGCCGCTCCTGGCCGCCGCAGATCGGGAATTCCCAGTCGCTGCGCATCTGCAGCTCGTCATTGAGCGTCTTCATGCTGCGATAGTTGAAGGTGTAGCGCGCCTTTTCGCCCATCGACGCCCAGATCAACGTCTCATGCGCGTTGGTGAAGCGGGTGCCCTTGAAATTGGGCATCGGATTGGCCTTGCGCCAGACGATGTCGTTGAGGATCCAATAGCCGAGATCCTGGATCGCGGAGCCGACCTTGAAGATATTGTGATAACTGCCGATCACCCAGATCGCGCCATTGTCCTTCAGGATGCGCCGCGCCTCGGTCAGCCAGGCTCGAGTGAAGACATCATAGGCATTGAGCGAATCGAACTTGTCCCAATCGTCCGTGACGGCGTCGACATGGCTGCCGTCGGGGCGGCTGAGATCGCCGCCAAGCTGGAGATTATAGGGCGGATCGGCGAAGATGAGATCGACCGATTTGGCCGGAAGCGCCCGCATCGCGGTGATGCAATCCTGCATGATGATGCTGTCGAGCGGCAGCTCCGCCTCCGGCACCAGCGCCGTCGCAGGCCGCGCCTTAACCTTCTCGATCACACCCATCATTGCTTTCCCCGTTCAAGAGCGGCGCATCCCTGCGGATGCGCGGACTCGGGTCAAGGAGAACTTAGTTAACGATTCCGGTTGCCAAATCGTTAACAAGGCGGAACATTTCAGGAAGCTGTCCAGATATTGAGTCGAGTTATCCACAGGGACTCAATCCATGGGGTGTGGCCCAAAAGACTCAGCTGATCGAGATTGAAGCATCGTGCTGAAAAGTGGGTACCGGTTTTCAGCTTTTCACGATGCGACAACAAAAGTCTGGAGCAAGCAGCCCGTTTCGGGCCGCTTGCTCCAGCCTATAAATCGAGCCACGCCTGGGCGACCGGCGCGAAACTGCGCCGATGCAGCGGCGAGGGGCCATGTTCGCGTAGCGCATCGAGATGCGCGCGGCAGGCATAGCCCTTGTTCGAATGCCATCCGTACAGCGGATGCGTTTCGGCATGGGCGATCATGATCGTGTCGCGGGTGTGCTTGGCGATAATCGAGGCGGCGGCGATCGACAGCGAGATCGCATCGCCCGAGACGATCGCAGTGGCCTGGTGCGTCCAGCGCGGCAGGCGGTTGCCGTCGACCAGCACATGCGCGGGCAACAGGCCGAGCGCCTCGACCGCGAGCGTCATCGCCTTCATCGTCGCCCAATAGATGTTGAGCCGGTCGATCTCGTCAGCCTCGACGATGCCGACACCGACGGTCGCGCAGTCGCGCAACCGGTCGTGGAGACGTGCGCGCTCGACCGCGCTGAGCTTTTTCGAATCGTCGATCCCGCGCGGAATGCCTTTGGCCGGCAGGATTACCGCTGCGGCGACGACCGGCCCGGCCAAGGGACCGCGACCTGCCTCGTCCACGCCGGCGACGGGGGCGAGGCAGAGCTTCTCATGCTTGAGCGAGGGTCGGGTCACGTCAGGCGCCATGGCGGAAAGCGGCGCTGCTCGCCAGCCTGATAGAGGCAGATCGCATTGCCGGCGGGATCAGTGAGGCGGGCCTCGCGCCAGCCCCAGTCTTCGTCCGTCGGGCCATGATCGATCGCGATGCCGTGATGGGCCAGCATTTCAATCCGATGATCCAGATCATCGCATTCGAAATAGAAGACCGGGGCGCCGCGGATTTCCTCCGCGGCCTCGATCGACAGCGTCACACCGCCGATATTCTCGAAACGGGCATAGCGGGGCTCCGATCGCACGATCTGCCGCAGACCGAGCAACGCGTAGAAGCGCTCGCTTGCCGCAAAATCCCCAACTGGCAGGGTGACCTGGTTCAGGACCGGCTCGAAGTGATCGAGCGCCACATCGAGCCTCACTGATTGATGCGCCATCGGTCCATGGCCGCTGCCCAGCCACGCCGCTTCCCGGATCGCGATCCGCACGAAGCGGCGTGCCCGGGCAATCGATTCCGGCAATGGCCATCCGCTCGCCAATCCGCACGCGATCGCACTGGCCAGGGTACAGCCGGTGCCATGCGTGCTACTGCTGTCGATGCGCGGATCGCTCCACGCGATCTCAGGCGACCACGCGTCGGCTGGTCGCTGGAACAATGTGTCGGTGAGAATGGCACCCCGACCATGCCCGCCCTTGACCAGGACCGGATTGGAGCGGCGATCGACCAGCGAACGCGCCGCCGCCCGAATTGCTTCCCGATCCGCCGTCGACATGCCGGAGAGGATGCGCAGTTCCGGCAGATTGGGTGTCGTCACGGTCGCGACGCGCATCAGCCGGCCGAATGCAGCGATCGTCGCCTCGTCAGCGAGCACATCGCCGCTGGTCGCCACCATCACCGGATCGAACACGACCGGCACATCCGGCATCGCCTCAAGCCGATCGGCGACGGCATTGGCCGTTTCGGCGGATCCGATCATTCCGATCTTCACTGCGTCGACGCCGATATCGCTCACCACGGAATCGATCTGCGCAAGCACCATCTCGACCGGCACCGGCATCACCGCCTGCACGCCCAACGTGTTCTGCGCTGTGATCGCAGTGATCGCCGTCATCGCGTGGCCGCCGAGCATGGTGACGGTCTTGATATCGGCCTGGACGCCGGCACCGCCGCCGGAATCCGAACCGGCGATGATGAGGATGCGCGGAGTCACAGCACCGCTCTCCCTCCGGGGAGTTTTGCCGAGCGCCGGCCGAAATGCCCCCCGGGCATTTCTAAAACATGCCGGGGGCATGTTTTACTCGGCGATCGGCAAAACTGGGCAAGAACCGCTAGGGTCGCGGGGGTGAGGGCTCGGTCGAAACGGCTGGCTTGAGTACCATGACCCGTTCCGACCGAGCCCTCACCTTGCCGGCTGCGCCGGCTTCCTCTCCCCGAAGGGAGAGGAGAGTCGGTGCACATCGTCACTTCCCGCCCTTGAACCTGCGGATGGTGGAGGCCGGGTTGCGCTCCAGCATCTCGTCCACCCGTGCCGGCCTGTCCATCAGCTCGCCGCCGCAATTGGGGCAGCGATCGTCGAGCGCCTCGGCACATTCAGCGCAGAAGGTGCATTCGAACGAGCAGATGAACGCGCCGGGCTCGTCGGCGGGAAGGTCCGTACCGCAGCGTTCGCAATCGGGGCGCATCTCGAGCATCAGGCGGCCGCCACCCGAACCGCCTCACAAATCCGGTCGACCACGCGCTCCACCTGGCCGGGATCGTCACCCTCGGCCATCACCCGGATCACCGGCTCTGTGCCCGAGGGGCGGATCACCAGGCGGCCCTTGCCCTCGAGCTCAACCTCGGCCTCGGCGATCACTGCTCTGACCGCCTCGGCTTCGAGCGGCTTGCCGCCCTTGAAGCGGACATTCTTCAGGAGCTGCGGCAGCGGCTCGAAACGGTGGAGCAGCTGGCTCGCCGGCAAGCCGCTCTCGACCAGCTCGGCGAGGATCTGCAGCGCCGCGACCAGCCCGTCGCCGGTCGTCGCATAATCCGACAGGATGATATGCCCGGATTGCTCGCCCCCGACATTATAGCCCTGCGCGCGCATCGCCTCGAGCACATAGCGATCCCCGACCTTGGTGCGGATCAGCTTGATGCCCTGTGCGGCGAGATGCCGCTCCAGCCCGAGATTGGACATCACCGTCGCGACCAGCCCGCCATTGGCCAGCCGCCCGGCCCGCGCCCAGCCGCTCGCGATCGTCGCCATCAGCTGGTCGCCGTCGACGACATGGCCGAGCTCGTCGACCACGATCAGCCGGTCGGCATCCCCGTCGAGCGCGATGCCGATCGCGGCACCGGAGGCCACCACCGTTTCGCACAGCACCTGCGGCGCGGTCGATCCGACACCGTCATTGATGTTCTTGCCATTGGGAACCGTACCGATCGCGATCACATCGGCGCCGAGTTCCCACAAAGCCGAAGGCGCGACCTGATAGGCGGCACCGTTCGCGCAATCGATGACGATCTTCAGGCCGTCGAGCCGGAGATGCTCGGGAAAGGTCGATTTCGCGAAATGGATATAGCGCCCGCGCGCATCCTCGACCCGGCGGGCGCGGCCGATATCGGCGGACGGCGCGAGCGCCACCTCGCCATCGATCAGCGCCTCGATCGCCAGCTCGTCCGCGTCGGAGAGCTTGTAGCCGTCGGGACCGAACAATTTGATGCCGTTGTCGGAATAGGGATTGTGGCTCGCCGAGATCATCACGCCGAGATCGGCGCGCATCGACTGGGTGAGCATCGCGACCGCCGGGGTCGGCATCGGGCCGAGCAGCACCACATCCATGCCGACGCTGGTGAACCCGGCGACCATCGCATTCTCGATCATATAGCCCGAAAGCCTGGTGTCCTTGCCGATCACCACCCGGTGCTTGTGATCACCGCGGACGAAATGCGCGCCCGCTGCCATGCCGACCTTCATCGCCATCGCTGCGGTCATCGGCGCGATATTGGTGGCACCACGAATGCCGTCGGTGCCGAAATATTTCCTTGCCATGCCCGCGCATCCAATCCGTTATGCAACCTGCCCTGTCGCTCGCCTGATAACGCCGGAAATATGGAAGGGCGAGCATATCGCAAGCAGGGCTGATTGTTTTGGCGGGAAAAACCCGTTAGCGAAACGGGAAGGGCCATGCCGGGGCCCAAGGCTCAGCGGAACCAAGTGAAGTCGCGGCCTGTTTCACCCTCGATACGAATGGAGATCGAGATGGGAAAAGGGTGTCTGCTCTGGCTGCTCGGCGTGCCGATTCCGGTGATCATCGTCCTGTACCTGCTGTTCCACCATTGAGGCGGAATCAGACTCGGCTCAAACGCGCCACCCAGACATAGCCGAGCCGCAGCGACAGGAAATCATTTTCCAGCCCCTGCGCCGCCGCGACCTCCTCGACAACGGTCCGCAACGTCGCGCGGGGGGTTACGTCGAACTTGGCCAGCCAGGCGAACAGCAGCTTGCGCCACAGCCGGGGCAGCCCGTTCTGCTGACCGAAATCGACGATATCGAGGCGGCCGCCCGGCGCGAGCTTCGCCGCGGCCTCGCGGATCGCACCCTGCCAGTCAGGGATCATCGACAGGGTGTAGCTCTGGAAGACCCGGTCGAAGACCGGCCGCCCGAACAGGGCCTGGGCATCGAACGCCGTCGCGTCGCCCTGGGCAAGCGTGATCCGATCGGCAAGGCCGGCCTTCGCGACCTTGGCGCGCGCGGTCTCCAGCATCGCCTCGGAAATATCGATTCCGAAGAAACGCGCATCGGGCCAGGCTTTCGCAGCGACGATCAGGTTGCGCCCGGTTCCGCAGCCGATTTCAAGCACGCTGCCGCCGCGCGGGGGCGACAGATGCCGGATCAGCCGATCCCGCCCAAGCAGATAATATTTGCGGGTCAGATCATAGAAATGGCGCTGCGTCCGGTAGATCGCATCCATTTGCCCGGCATGCCCGCGGGCGCCATGCCCGCTTCCGCTATGGTCGTCGTTGCTCAGGCCCCATCCCCCTGCACGTAAAGGTCCCCCAGCACATAGAGATGAACGCCTCCATAGATGGAGGAGCGATCCCGCTTGGTATAGTCCAGCGACTCCTCGGCGCGGTAGCCCCAGCGCGACAGGATCGTATCGGGCACGCGGCCGGGCAGGATCGTCGGCGTGCCGGCGGTGCGAAACAGCACCCGGGCGCCGGGTTTCGCGGTGCGGGTGATCTCGCTCCACAAATCCGTCAGCTGTTCGTCGGTCATCCAGTCCTGCGCGTCGAGCAGGATATAGCGATCGAGCGATGCGTCGGGGCGGCTGCGCAGATATTCGGCGAAATTGATGTGGCGCACTTCGATCCGGTCGACCCGGTTGACGATCTCGTCATAATGGTCACGCTGGAGATAGGGCGGCAGCGGCGCCGAGGGCCCCTCGCCATAGCCGCGGTTGAAGGCCTGCCAGGCGAAATAATTGTCCTTGAGATCGAAATCGCAGGCGAGCTTTTCGAGCCGCTCGCGCAGGACCGATGCCATTTTCTCGTCCCCCGCCAGCGCCTCATATTGGGCGGGCGGGATGCCGAGTCCGAACAGCGACGCAGGCTGGTCGGTCAGCCATTTGATGAAGCCCTTGTCGAACATCGGCGCGAATTCGCGGTCGAAGATCTCGCGCTGCTCCTCGATCGAATTGGCCTTGAGCAGTATCTTGGGGTTCACGCCGTTCAGCCGGGCGAGCAGATGCGCGACGCTGATGAAATTGCCGAGCAGGCCGCGCCGGTACACGCCGTGGGCGAAGCCGCCGATGCGCCGGCGCCCGATCATGTCGCGCCCTTCCCAGTAACGCCGCGTCGTCTCGTCGAGATGCGGGCGCACATAAGTGCGGTAGGCCAGGATATTGGCGCGGCTGTTGGCGTTGCCGAAGAAGCGGTGGAATGCGTCATAGCCGGGCAGATGCCGCGCGGCGACGAGCTTCAGCTTGTTGAGCGCGATATGCGCGGTGTTGAGATCGACCGCAGTGATGGCGCGCGGATTCGCGGTGAGATAGGAAAGCACGTTGCAGCCGCCCGAGGCGATGGTCACGACATGGCTGTCGGGCGTGATCGCCAGCGCTTCCATATCGACTGCCGGGTCCTCCCAGATCTGCGCATAGACCAGGCCGCGAAAGGCAAAGGTGAAGGCGCGTTCGAGCAGGCCCTGCTTCGACAGATGATCGTGGCGATGAACCGCGGCCTTTACGGCGCGGTTCTTCTGCGATCGGATGGCGATGGCCATGGGGGTAATCTCCTCCCGGTTGTCGCAAGGGATGGCGGCTACGCCGCGCTAGGACAATCGCGTGACGCTTCCATGACGATGTTGCGTCAAAATGAAAAGGACCTGCCGACCTGGGAGCGGTCGGCAGGCCCGGTACGCCCGGCGCCGCGAAGGGGGTCGGCGCCTGGTCACTCGTCTTTCGCTCGGGAAGAAAGACAGTGGCTATACGCGCGGCGAGTCCCGCGGGATGCAGCCTGTGCGCAATTTTCTCAGGCGGAGACTCAGACCCCAGAAAATCAGACTGGGGCGAGCGCACCCTTGGCGACGACCGGGCCGGTGGGCAGGCCGGTGGGCGAACCGCCGACCGGCTCGATCGACACGGCGAGGACGGCGCCGGTGGCGAGCCGCGCGCGATTGTCGTGGCCGACGGTGAAGGACGAGGGGCCCGACGGTTTCAAAAGTCCGAGCGAATGCGGCACGCCGTCGCCGGCGATCACCCAGAGCTCGGCACTGCGATCGGCCTCGGCAAGCGCCGCCGGGGTGAGCCGCAGGGCCGCCGAGTTCGGATCATAGACAGCGGTCACCGGCGCGCCGGCCTTGCCCCGGTCAATCGAGGCGACCAGGATCGCGGCGTGCGCGGCGGCTACAGGTCGCGGCGCCGGGCCAGAAAGCGGAAGCGGACGAGTGACGATCACCACCAGCATTACCGCTGCGGCGACGCTCGAAAGCCCTGCGGCGACTGGCCAGAACAGCCGGCGCTTCGCAGGCACCGCCGGCGACGCGGCGGGTCCGTCGATGGTCCGCTCGACGCGGGCGAGAACGCCCCGCGGCGCTTCCATTGCCGGCCAGAGATCGAACAGCGCCGCCAGATGCTTGCGCCAGCGCTCCACATCCTGGGCAAAGCCATGCTCGGCCAGCATGCGGCGAAGCGCATGGGCACGGTCTTCCCCGTCGAGCAACCCGAGTGCGAGCTCGGCAGCGGCCATGTCGGGGATATCGTCGGGGGCAGTCTCGTCGCTCATTCCCCGACACTGGCCTCGAGACAGGCCTTGAGCCTGGCGAGCCCGCGACGGACCCAGCTTTTCATCGTGCCGAGCGGCACATTCTGCCGTTCAGCAAGCTCGGCATAAGTGACACCGTCGAAAAAGGCGGTGCGGATCGCAGCGCGCTGGTTATCCTCAAGCCCGTCGAGGCAGCCATGCAGCAGATGCGACGCCTCGTCCGCCAGCATCGTCTCGCTGACAAGCGGCGCTTCGTCGAGGATCGGCGGGACGTCTTCGATCGGGCTCGAGCGGCGTACGGCCTGGGCGCGGCGCCAGTCGATCGCCCGGTTGCGCGCAATCGTCGCGAGCCAGGTGATCGGGCTGGCGCGGTGCGGCTCATAGGCGCCCGCGCGCTTCCAGATCGTCAGATACACGTCGTGCAACACATCTTCAGCAGCCTGCCTTTCACCGCAGATACGGTAGCAGATGCCGAAAAGCTTCGCCGAGGTGAGCGCGTAGAGATCGCGGAAGGCCGAACGATCCTCATCGCCGGTGCCGACCAGCGCCGCGACGAGGCGCGCGCGCGGATCGGCTGCGAGAGCCCTGGAGGCGGCTGAGGATGAATCCGTCACGGCACCGAAACTAGCGCGCTCCGGGGGTGCACGGCAATCCCGCGCACCCGATCCCATCCGCGCTTATTTCGGCGCCATCCCGCCGGCGCCAGGCCAGGCGCTGTCGCCGACGCGCGTCAGCACCATGTCGAAGAAACGCTGTGGCGGCTGGCCGGGCATGACCCGATCGCCGACCTCGTGCCAGGTCGTTCCCGTGATCGTCGCCATATAGCGGATCGTCATCGGGCCGGCCGGAATTTCCCAGATATAGCCATCGGCCGTCGGCGTCAGCTTGAAGTCGCCGGCGCGGCCCTGGGCATAGCTGTGCAGCGCATAGGCCCCGGTCGCCGGGTCGTAGGACAGCACGGCAAAAGCATTGAATCCGGTCGTGCCATCCGGATTGAAGCCCTTCCCTTCCATCACCCGGATAGTGCCGCCGAGCATGGTGCCGATCCGCTCGGTCTGAGTCACCTTGTGCGCGCCGCCAGGCATCATCGTCGTGGCGGGGCCACGCCATGTGCCGTCCATCCAGCCGAGCTTCGCGATCGCGGCGCGCTGGGCATCAAGTACCGCAGGATCCGCCGCCTGCGCCGCCGCGCCTGAAAGCGGCGCCATCGCGAAGATCAGCGCCGCGGCCATGGCCCAATATCGTCTCGTCACCTGTAGCTCCTTTGCGTCATTGCATGGGCGTCGGTGCGGTGGCAGCTTCGCGCCATGCCCGCCCTGCACTCCGCTTCCCCCGTGCCGCGCGTTCCCGGCAACACGGGTTTCGCGAAGCGCGTCCGGAATTTCGCGAATCATGCCGCTGCCCTGCCCGGCTTCCCGATCCTGCCGGTCGCCGGCTTCGCCGCTGCACTGCTGATGATCATCGTCGGCGCCTTCGGCACCGGGCAGATGCCGCTGGCGATGCGCGCCGGCTTCTGGGGCGTGCTGCTCGGCTGGAATATCCTGAAATGGCAGATCTGGTTTGCGCTGCTGATACGCAGCCCGACCGACTGGGCGCGCGCCAGCGCGATCGGGACGGTGGCGCTCAACCTGCCGCTGCCGTTCGAGATCGCCCTGGTGTTGCGCCTGTTCGGGATCGCCGATACGCCCGGCCCGGCGCAGATCTGGGTCAAGGCGGCGGCGATCAGCGCGGTGGTGTTCCTGGTGCTGCTCATCGCCGGCATCCGCCGACGGGCCGAACCCGTAGCCACCGCGGCTACGACCTCGCCCGTCATTGCGTCGGACGGCCTGCTCGCGCGGGCCGGGATCCTTGATCCGGCCGCGCTCCAGGCAATCGAGGCGGAGGATCATTATTGCCGGCTGCATCTGACGGGTGGACGCAGCCTGCTCCTCCTCCATCGTTTCGGCGACGCGCTGCATGAGGTGGCCACGCTCGACGGCGCGCAGGTCCATCGCGGCGCGTGGGTTTCGAACGGGGGCATCGTCGGCGCCGAGCGCGATGGGCGACGCTGGAAGCTCGTGCTCGCGAGCGGCACCCGGATTCCGGTCAGCGCCCGTTTCACCGCGGTCGCGCGGGCGAAAGGGTGGCTTCGTCGAATCTCCTAACCTTCTTTTCGTGACTCTTTTTCGACAAGACGCCCCAGCCCGGTAGCGTTCGCCGCGCGCTTTGCGTAAAGCCCGCCCCACCCGCTTTCGCCGACAAGGAGCGCAGCCCGATGCGCATCGCCATCGCTTCCGATCATGCCGCCTTCGCGCTGAAGGAGATGCTTGTCGCGTGGCTGGGCGACGAGGGCCATGACGTGCGCGATCTCGGCCCCTATTCGGACGCCCGGGTCGATTATCCCGATTATGGCTATGCACTTGCCGAGGCGATTGCGGCGGGCGAGGCCGAGCGCGGCATCGCGCTGTGCGGCTCGGGCATCGGTATCTCGATCGCCGTCAACCGCCACCCCGCCGCGCGCTGCGCGCTGGTCGGCGAGCCGCTGTCGGCCATGCTCGCGCGCGAACATAATGACGCGAACATCCTCGCTTTGGGCGCCCGCCTGACCGGCGAGGACATGGCCAAGGCCTGTATCTCCGCTTTCCTGGCCACGGCATTCGCCGGCGGCCGCCACGCCCCCCGCGTCGACAAGCTCGGCGCCCCAAGCTTCGCGAAGGAACCCGCATGAGCACCAACCCTCGTACCTTGAACGATGTCCAGCCCGATGGGTTCTTCACCCGCGGCCTTGCCGAGGCAGATCCGGCGGTGTTCGGTGGCGTCACCCATGAGCTGAAGCGCGAGCAGACCCAGATCGAGCTGATCGCCAGCGAGAATATCGTCTCCAAGGCAGTGCTGCAGGCGCAAGGCTCGGTCTTCACCAACAAATATGCCGAAGGCTATCCGGGCAAGCGCTATTATCAGGGATGCGAGCCGTCGGACGAGGTCGAGGCGCTGGCGATCGAGCGGGCGAAAAAGCTGTTCGATTGCGGCTTCGCCAATGTCCAGCCGCATTCGGGCGCGCAGGCGAATGGCGCGGTGATGCTCGCACTGGTCAAGCCGGGCGAGACGATCATGGGGCTGAGCCTCGATGCGGGCGGGCACCTCACGCACGGTGCGAAAGCAGCGATGTCAGGCAAATGGTTCAACGCCGTCCAATATGGTGTCGACCCGGTCACGCATCTGATCGATTTCGACCAGGTCGCCGCACTCGCCCGCGAGCACAGGCCGAAGCTGATCATCACCGGCGGCTCTGCCTATCCGCGCCAGATCGATTTCGCGAAGTTCCGTGCGATCGCAGACGAGGTCGGCGCCTATTTCATGGTCGACATGGCGCATTTCGCCGGGATCGTCGCGGGCGGCCTGCATCCCTCACCCTTGCAGCACGCCCATGTCGTGACGACGACGACGCACAAGACACTGCGCGGCCCGCGTGGCGGCATGGTGCTGACCAATGACGAGGCGATCGCCAAGAAGATCAACTCGGCCGTGTTCCCGGGCTTGCAGGGCGGCCCGCTGATGCACGTGATCGCCGCCAAGGCAGTCGCGTTCGGCGAGGCGCTGCGGCCCGAATACAAGAGCTATATCGCGGCCGTGGTCGAGAATGCGAAGATCTTGGCGGCGACGCTCAAGGAGCGCGGTGCCGAGGTGGTGTCGGGCGGCACCGACACGCACCTCGCGCTGATCGATCTGTCGCCGCTCGGCGTGACCGGCAAGGATGCCGACGAAGCGCTCGAGCGCGCCGGCATCACCTGCAACAAGAACGGCATCCCGAATGATCCGCTGCCGCCGACCAAGACGAGCGGCATCCGGGTCGGCTCGCCCGCCGGCACGACGCGCGGTTTCGGACCGGCCGAGTTCCGCGAAATCGGCAACATGATCGCCGATGTGCTCGACGGCCTGCGCAAGAATGGCGAGGCCGGTGACGGCCAGGTCGAGGCGGCGGTGCGCGAACGCGTGCTCGCCTTGTGCGCGCGTTTCCCGATCTACCCTGAAGGAGTGTGATGCAATGAAGTGTCCAGCATGTGATGCCAGCGCTCCGAAGGGCGCCCGCTTCTGTCCCAGCTGTGGCGGGTCGATGACCGCAGCGGAGTCAGAGCGTCCGATTCCAGGCGCGGCATCTGAAGGCCCGATTCCGGGCGCTGGATCCGATGCCGATCTCCGCGCCGCGCGCGCGTTTGCCGATGATGTGGCGCAACGTCGTGTCGCCGCGCCCCGGGACAGCCTCGGCACCAGCATGGCGAAAGGCGCCGCGGTCGGCGCACTGGTTTCGATTCCCGTGCCCTTTATCGGCCCGATCGCGGGCGCCTTTGTCGGCGCCGGCGTGGCCGCGTACAAGACGTTGACTGAGGACTGATCGCTTGCGCTGCCCCTTTTGCGGACATGAAGACAGCCAGGTGAAAGACAGCCGCCCGACCGATGACGGGGCGGCGATCCGGCGACGGCGGCAGTGTGAAGGCTGTGCGGCGCGCTTCACCACCTTCGAGCGGATTCAGCTGCGCGAGCTCTATGTGCTGAAGAGCGAGGAGAAGCGCGAGCCGTTCGACCGCGAGAAGCTGCTCCGCTCAGTCTCGATCGCCGCGCGCAAGCGGCCGATCGATCCGGTGCGGCTGGAGAAACTGGTTTCCGGCATCCAGCGCCAGCTCGAGACCCAGGGCGAGAATGAAGTGCCCGCCAAGCGCATCGGCGAGATGGTGATGGAGGGGCTGAAAGGCCTGGATTCCGTCGCGTACATCCGCTTCGCGAGTGTCTACAAGGATTTCCGCGAGGCCCGGGATTTCGAGGAATTCGCCGGCAATGTGACTGAGATGGGCAAGGGGTGAAGGGGGCGTTCCTGGTTTCCCGACCTTGCCTGACCTCTCCCCTTTCCGTTCGTCCCGAGTAGCCATCGAGCTTGTCGAGATGGCATATCGAGGGATAGGCCCACGCGATGACCTTCTGGACTTATATCCTGCGCTGCAATGATGGCAGCTATTACACCGGGCACACCGACAATCTGGAGCACCGGATCGGCCAGCATCAGGCGGGTGAGGTCGAGGGCTATACCCAGAAGCGACGGCCAGTCACGTTGATGTGGTCGCAGGATTTTCCGTCACGGATCGAAGCGCTCGAGGCCGAACGGCAAATCAAGGACTGGTCGCGCAAGAAGAAGGAAGCGTTGTTCCGCGGCGATTGGGCGGCATTGTCGGCTGCCGCAAAGAAACCCTTTCCGGCGCCGACCCCTCGATACGCCGCCTCGACAAGCTCGATGGCTACTCGGAACGAACGGAGGGGGGGCGATGTCTCTCCCCCACCCGTCATCGTCCTGGTCCGCCCGCAGCTCGGCGAGAATATCGGCAAGGCGGCCCGGGCCATGCTCAATTTCGGCCTGACCGAAATGCGGCTCGTCAGCCCGCGCGACGGCTGGCCCAATCCTTCCGCCGGACCGGCCGCGAGCGGTGCGGATGTCGTGCTCGAACAGGCGCGCGTCTTCGACAGCGTCGCGGAGGCTGTCGCCGATTGCAGCCATGTCTATGCGACAACGGTGCGCAAGCGCGGGATCACCAAGCCCGTCGTCACGCCCGAGCAGGCCGGACGTGCGGTCCATGCGGCACCGGGCCGGGCCGCGATCCTGTTCGGGCCCGAGCGTTCGGGGCTCGAAACCGACGATGTCGCGCTGGCCCGCACCATCATCACCGTACCGATCAACCCCGAATTCGGATCGCTGAACCTCGCCCAGGCAGTGATCCTGATTGCGTATGAATGGTCGAAGGGAATGGCCCTCGCCTCGCCGCCCGAGACCGAGCTCGATCCGCCGGCACCGCAGGACCATCTCGAAGGCATGATCGGGCAATTGAGCGGCATGCTTGAACAGACCGGCTATTTCCATCTGCCGGACCGTGAGCCGGTGGTGCGTCGGACACTACGCAATCTGCTGACCAAGCCCGGCTGGTCGGAGCAGGAAATCCGTACCTTTCGCGGCGTGCTCAGTGCCCTTGCGGGAAAGCGGCCGCGACGCTGATCCCGCCGCGAAAGAAAGGCCGTTCCGGAACCATCGAACCGCCATTTAATCACTGTTTTCTGGGGCCTTGCGGGCAAGTCAGCGTCAAGCTAATCCTGCCTCGATGCTGCGACGCGGCAACGCCGAATCGCTTCCCAGAGAAGGACATTTCTATGCGCGCCTTTGCCATACTGGCATTGACTGTCTCCACGCTCGTCATTTCGCCGGCCGTCGCCAAGGACAAGAAGCCGGTGGACCCCAACAAGAAGTCCTGCCGTCGCCAGGATACCACCGGTTCGATCCTGGGCGGCAAGATGGTGTGCCACACCATGGCCGAATGGGCCCAGATCGACGCTGAATCGGATCGCGACAATCGCCAGATGCGCGACCATATGGGTCGCAGCAACGGCGGCACCTGATCACCACATATTGACTGGGCGCCTCGCTTCTGCCAGAGGCCGCGCCTTCGCAGAAGGCCCCGCACCCCGGTGAAGCGGTGGCCCTGCCCAATTCCCCGGGATTTCGGCCCCACGGGATTTCAGCAGAGCGATGACCGGGAATTGATCGGCGCCTTCGGGCGCCGATCTCGTTGTTGGCATTTGCAAAGGAATATCACATGTCGAAGCGCTCCAGCGCCAAGTACAAGCTCGATCGCCGCATGGGCGAGAACATCTGGGGTCGTCCCAAGTCCCCGGTGAACAAGCGCGAATATGGCCCCGGCCAGCACGGCCAGCGCCGCAAGGGCAAGGTCTCCGATTTCGGCATCCAGCTGCGCGCCAAGCAGAAGCTCAAGGGCTATTATGGCGACGTGACCGAGAAGCAGTTCAAGCACTGCTACGAGGAAGCCGCGCGGATGAAGGGCGATACCAGCCAGAACCTGATCGGCCTGCTCGAGCAGCGGCTCGACATGATCGTCTATCGCGCCAAGTTCGCGCCGACCGTGTTCGCCGCGCGCCAGCTCGTGTCGCACGGCCATATCCGGGTCAACGGCGTGAAGTGCAACATCGCCTCGCGCCGCGTCTTCCCGGGCATGGAGATCACGCTCGGCTCAAAGGCGCAGGAAATGGCGCTGGTGATGGAGGCGCAGAGCCTCGCCGAGCGCGACATCCCCGATTATGTTGCGCCCGACGGCACGGCCAAGGTCACCTTCACGCGCGTGCCCACGCTCGACGAGGTTCCCTATCCGGTGAAGATGGAGCCGAACCTGGTCGTCGAGTTCTACTCGCGCTGACCTTGAAGCTTCGGTGAAGATACAAAGGGCGGCCCGTTCGGGCCGCCCTTTTTCGTTGTGCCCGCGCGGCCTCACATCTTGAGGGAGGCGCGCAGGAAGGCGTCGGCCTTGTCGAGCATCTCGGTGCGGACGACATTGTCATCAAGCTGATGATCGAGTTTACGAAACTCGACCAGTTCCACCGTCCGGCCGGCGCTTTTCAGCTTCGAAACCATGAGACGGGATTGGCTGATGCGGACGGTTGCGTCGTCTTCTCCGTGGAACAGCAGCACCGGCGCCGTGATCCGCCCTGCGTTGCGGGCCGGCGAGCCTTCGACAAGATGGGGTCCCTTGCCGATCTGCGCCTCGATCTGCGGCAGATCATAGCTGTCGCGATGCTCTTCGAGCAGAGCGGGAAGGTCGGTCACCGGCGCCACCGCCACGATCGCCTTGAACAGACTCGGATCGAGCACTGCGCTTTGCAGCGCAGCATAGCCGCCATAGGACCAGCCGAAGATGCCGAGCTTGCCCGGATTGGCGATGCCCTGTTTCACCAGCCAGCGGCCGGCGTCATTGACGTCGCCGATCGCAAGCCTCCAGTTCTGGAAGCCGTTCTTGCCGAACCAGGCGTCGCCATAGCCGGTGGATCCGCGGTAATTGGGCTGGAGCACCGCAAAGCCGCGATTGGCGAAATATTGCGCGAGAAAGTCGAAGCCCCAGACGTCGCGTGACGCAGGGCCGCCATGCGGCATCACGATCGCCGGAATATTCTTGCCGTCGCTGCCGGGCGGCAGGGTCAGATATCCCGGGATCATCGTTCCATCCGACGCCGGGAAACTGATTGGCTTCGTCTCCGAAAGCACCGTCTTCTCCAGTTCAGGGCGAACCGGCAGAATCTCCTGCAATTGCTTGGTCGTCTTGTCGAACAGATAGAAATCGCCCGGGGCGACATCACTGCCGGCCCACAGCAACAAGCGGCTTTCGCCGGAACTCGCGTCGAGGAAACTGATCTGCTTGCCGGGGAGCGCCTTGCCCAAAGCCGATGCAAGCTGCCTGAAGGCCGGATCGAAATAGATCGACTGCTTCTTGTCGATCGTGAAGTCCACGCCGACGACGCGTTGCTGGCGCCCCACCATGGTCAAGCCGTCAACGTCGACATCGGGCCGGGCAGAGACCAGGTCTCGCTTCATGCTGCCGTCGAGCGCGATCTTGAACAAGGCCTGCCGGCCATTCTCGCTATCGAATCCATATACGACATCGAGATCGGGATCGACCGCGACCGGCTGAAAACCGGCGACTCGATCCCCATTGACGATCGTTGCGGTGGCAAGCGGCAGCCATTCGCGGCTACCCGCCTTGCGGTATCGGTAGATGATTCGATTGCCCTCCAGCCCGGTATTGGTCGAGGGCTGTATCCCTTCGATGCGCACCACGCCGCGACCATCGGATATATAGGTTTGCGCTGCTTCATTGGGTGGTTCGACGGTCGTTCGCGCCATGGTGACAGTGTCGATCCGCTCGACGCCATAGCCCTCCTGTTTCTGACTGAGCATGGTTCCCGTGCTGGTTTCGGGCGCGAAATATCGGGCCATCAGAACCGAGCCCGACGATCCATCGCCGATCCAGTCGATAATCTCGCCGCCGCCGGTCGAAATGCTCAACGCATTTGACGATTCCTTGGCGCTTAATTGCTTGAGGTTGGAGCCATCCGAATTGACCGCGACCAGTCGGGTGAAACCGAGCTTCCGACCGTCAAAATCCACCACCATGAAAACGGCACAGATCAGGCGCGTGTTGCTGGTCCAGCGGCAATATCGGAGGCGATCGGGGGAGCCGCTTGACTTGAGGATCGGCTTCATCTCAGGCGTTCCGACCAGGCTCGTGACAAAGACGGCCGCCCCACTGCCCTCGGTCGGACGCACGACCGCAAGCGCCTTGCCGTCGGGCGCAAGGCTGATATCGAGCACAGCGTCCCGCGCGCCGAATTTTGCTGCGGTATCATTCGCCGCCGCCGCCGGCTGTCCGGCCGCGCCCATTGCGGCAAGCGCCGCAGCCAGGATCCAGAATTTCACACAGCCCCCAATTCCGTAAGAATGTCAGATCCGGACAGTAGAGCACGGCAGGACCGGAGCAATGAGGCTCGCGCCTGTTTTGACGAATTCTGTCGCACCGGCGGCGCCCTTTTTCATTACGGCGCCGGTGGCAGATGCAGCGACGCGCGCAGGAAGACGTCCATCTTGTCGAGCATCTCGGCGCGTATCGTGCTGTCGTCGAGTTGATGCGCAAGACGATGATATTCGACGAACTCGACCGACTTTCCAGCGCTCTTCAGCTTCGACGCCATCAACCGTGATTCGCCGACGTTGACATTCTGGTCGATGTCGCCGTGGAACAGCAGCACGGGCGCGATGAAGCGCGAGGCATTCTGCGCGGGCGATCCGGCGCGGACATAGGCACCGTGACCGATCTGGGCATCGACGATGTTGAAATCGGTGAAGTGAACATGCTCTTCGCGCAGCGTCTCCAGGTCAGTGACCGGGGCGACCGCGACCACTGCCTTGAACAGGGCCGGATCAATCACGTTGGACTGCAACGCAGCATAGCCACCATAGGACCAGCCCACGATCGCCAGCTTCGCCGGATCGGCAATGCCTTGCTTGACCAGCCACCTGCCGGCGTCGGCGACGTCACCGATGGCCGTCGGCCATGAGTGGAAACCGTTCTTGAGGAAATAAGCCTCGCCATAGCCGGTCGATCCGCGGAAATTGGGCTGCAGGACTGCATAGCCGCGATTGGCGAAGAACTGGGCAAGCCAGTCGAAACCCCATTCGTCGCGCGAGTCCGGGCCGCCGTGCGGCAGGACGATCCCCGGCAGGTTCTTGCCGTCGCTGCCCGGGGGCAGCGTGAGATAGGCGGGGATCATCGTCCCGTCCGCGGCCGGGTAGCTGATCGGCTTGACCGATGCGAGTTTGATCTCGGAGAGCTGCGGACGCGTGGGGAGCACCTCGTTCAGCTTGTGGGTCGCCTTGTCGAACACGTAATAATGGCCGGGATCAACGTCGCTGCCGGCGAACAGCAGCAGCCGGCTCTCATCGGCCGAGGCATCGACGATCGACACAAGCGGCAGTCCTGGCAATGCCTTGGACAGCGACACCACCAGCGCCTTGATCGCGGGATCGAAGAATTCAACCTGCCGCCGGTCGGTCACGAAGCTCCCCCCGACGACCCGACGCTGGCGACCGATTCTGACCAGCCCGTCAACATCGACATCGCCCCGCGCCAACACCTGTTCGCGCTTGTCCGTGCCGTCGAGCGCCATCGCGAACAAGGCGGCGCGACCATTGACCGTTTCGAAGCCATAAGCGACGTCGCGCTCGCTATCGACCGCGACCGGCTCGAAGCCAACCCAGAGACTGCCATTATAGGTGACCGTGCCGAGCGAGTGCCATTGTCGGCTGGCTTTCGCACGATAGAGATAATGGATCGAATTCTTGTCGTACCCATTCGCATCCGAGCCGCGCGTGGCCATGATCCTGACCGCGCCGTGGCCGTCAGTGATATAATCGACTGCATCGCGCAGCGGCGTTTCCACACTCGTCCGCTTCAACGTGACGGTATCGACCCGGTCTACCCCCATGCCTTCTCGCGAGCTGACCGCTCGCGTGCCGGTGTTGTTTTCGGGCACATAGACCTGAGTCATCAACACGCTCGCATCCTGTTCACTCGGTTGCCAGTCGATCACCTCCCCGCCATCCTGCGCGTCACCGAGCGAGCGCGAGGTCGTACGGTTCATCAACAGCTTGATGTTCTTCCCGTCGGCATCGACTGCGATGACGCGCGAATAGGTCAATTTGTTTAGGCCGCTATCGACGAGCATGCTGATCTGGCAGGTCAGGCGATCCGAGGTCGCCCAACGGCAACTGGTTATCTGATCCGGGTCGCCGGACGAGCGGAGCGCGGTCTGGATATCGCCGCTGTCGGGCGAGGCGATCAGCAGCGCCATCCCGCGTCCCGGCGTTGCCGCCACGATCGCAACGCGCTTCCCGTCAGGCGACAGGCTGATCTGCTGCACATCCTCGCGTGCGCCGAAACGCTTTGCCGCATCGCTGGTCGCATGGGCGGTGGTGGCGACAAGTGCCAGGGCAGTCCCGGCAAGAAAACGGCGCAACATGATTTCCCCCCTGAATTCCATTAGATGCAACACAACATACTTCGGACGCGGCGCCGGGCAAGAAGGGTGATGGAGCTGGTTGCGCCGTTTCGGGGACACTGCCAGAACGGCACCTCTTCTCTCACGGAGGTCCCGATGCGTTCCGCTATCCTGCTCGGCCTGTCATTGTTCGCTTCGGCGGCGATCGCTCGCGAGGCGCCCGCACCGGCGATCTCTGTCCAGACGCTCAAGGATGTGACCAAGACCCTGTCGTCGGACGCCTATGAGGGCCGCAAGCCGACCACGCCGGCCGAGGGGAAGGCCACCGCCTATATCGTCGAGCGCTTCAAGGCCGCGGGGCTGAAGCCGGGCAATCATGGCAGCTGGTTCCAGGACGTGCCGCTGGTCGAGATCGCAGCGCAGGGCGTAACGCCGCTGACCTTTACCGGCGGCACCGCGCCGGTGAGCCTCGACTATCGCAAGGACATGGTGATCGCGACCTATCGGGTGACGCCCAACATCGCGATCAAGGACAGCGACGTCGTGTTCGTCGGCTATGGCATCAACGCGCCCGAGCGTGGCTGGAACGACTATGCCGGGATCGACGTGAAGGGGAAGACGGTCGTCATCCTGGTCAATGATCCCGACTGGCAGATGCCGGGCCGCGACGGGCTCTTCGAAGGCCGGGCGATGACCTATTATGGCCGCTGGACCTACAAGTTCGAGGAGGCCGCACGACAGGGCGCGGCCGCCGCGATCATCGTCCATGATACAGAGCCCGCCGCTTATGGCTGGGGCGTGGTGCAATCCTCCTGGTCGGGACCGCAGCTCGAGCTCGATGCAGCGGGCGATCATATGGACCAGTCCCAGGCAGTCGGCTGGATGCAGCTCGACAAGGCCAAGGCCCTGTTCGCGAGTGCGGGCAAGGATTTCGGCGCGCTGGCGGAAGCCGCGAAGCAGAAGGGCTTCAAGGCAGTGCCGCTCGGCGTGAAGGCGTCGGTTTCCTTCAACAACACGATCCGCCGCCAGGCCTCGAAGAATGTGATCGGGATCCTGCCGGGAACCTCGGCGCCGGGCGACACGATCCTCTATACAGCGCATTGGGACCATCTCGGCCGCTGCACGCCGGTGAATGGCGACGATATCTGCAACGGCGCGCTCGACAATGCGAGCGGCGTGGCCGGACTGGTCGCGCTGGCCGAGGCCCAGGCAAAGGCCGGTCCGGCGAAGCGGACGATCGCCTTCATGTCGGTGACGGCGGAGGAATCGGGGCTGCTCGGCTCGCGCTATTATGCCGAACACCCGATCTATCCGCTCAGCCGCACCGTCGGCGGGGTGAACATGGACGGGCTCAATATCGTCGGCCCGGCAAAGGATTTCGTGATCACGGGCGCCGGAAAATCCGAGCTCGAGGATCTGATCGTACCTCTGGTCAAGGCGCAGAACCGCGTGATCAAGCCCGAGCCCAACCCCGAGCGCGGCGGCTATTTCCGCTCGGACCATTTCAGCTTCGCCAAGCTCGGCGTGCCGATGCTCGACGGCGGATCGGGCGAAGACCTCGTCAAGGGCGGCGAGGCGGCCGGGCACGCGGCGACGGTCGACTATATCGAGCATCGCTATCACAAGCCGCAGGACGAATATGACGCGACCTGGGATTGGTCGGGCGCAGTCCAGGACCTGACCCTATATTACCAGCTCGGGCGCGAGCTTGCCGATGGCAAGGCCTGGCCCAACTGGTATCCGACCGCCGAATTCCGGGCGATCCGCGACAAGAGCAGAGCTGAGACGAAGTGACAAAGATTACGCCGCCACCTGAATGGGCGCCGCATGACGCGGTGTGGATCGGTTTTCCCAGCCATCCCGATCTGTGGGAGGACGATCTCGAGCCGGCCCGCGCCGAGGTCGTGGCGTTCGCGCGTGCGGTCCATGCCGATGGCCGGGGCGAGCAGGTATTGCTCGTCGCCGCCGATGAAGAGGCGGCAAGCGCAGCCAGGGAACTTGTCGGCGAGGCAGCCGAGGTCATCGTCGAGCCGTTCGGCGATATCTGGCTGCGTGATACGGCGGCGATCATTGCCGGTGACGGCCGCGCGCGCGATTTTCTGTTCAACGGCTGGGGCGGGAAATATGATCTGCCCGGCGACGACAGCATCGGCCAACGGCTCGCGGCGGATCGGCATATTCCCGCGGAAGCGCGCGACTGGATCCTCGAAGGCGGTGCGATCGATGGCGACGGCACCGGGCTGGTCGTCACCACCGAGCAATGCCTGCTCAACCCGAACCGCAATCCGGACCTCTCGCGCGCCGAGATCGAGGCGCGGCTTGCGGCCGACCTTGGCTACTCACGCGTGATCTGGCTCGGTGAGGGGTTGGCGCACGACCATACCGATGGCCATGTCGACAATCTCGCACGCTTCGTGGCGCCGGGGCGGCTCGTCATTCCCAAGGCCGCCGAGGATGATCCGAACCGGCAGGTCTACGAACAGGCAGCGCGCGATGCCGCCGGGCATGAGGTGGAGATCATCCGCATCCCCTCGCCCGGCCGGGTGCTGCGCGACGGGGAGATCGTCCCGGCCAGCTATATGAACTTCTATATCGGCAACGCGGCGGTGGTCGTGCCGCAATATGGCGCCGCCAATGACGCAGCGGCGGTGGCGGCGATCCAGGCATTGTTCCCGGATCGAGTGGCAGTCGGCCTGCATGCCGACGCGATCCTGACCGGCGGCGGCAGCTTCCATTGCATCAGCCAGCAGATTCCCGCCTGAGGGGTGATGTTTTCGCCGGAAAGTCGCTAAGGGGCGGCGCATGACTGAACTCACCGTCGCCGCGCTGCAGCTCGCCTTCACCAACGACATGGCCGCGAACATCGCGCATGTCTCGGACCTCGTGCGCGAGGCCGCCGGCAAGGGCGCGCAGGTGATCCTGCCGCCCGAATTGTTCGAGGGCGAATATTTCTGCCGGGTCGAGGATGAGGGGCTGTTCGCGAACGCGAAACCGCTCGGCGAGCATCACGCGGTGCTGGCGATGCAGAAGCTCGCGGCCGAGCTCGGCGTCTATATCCCGACCAGCTTCTTCGAATCCGACGGGCCGCATTATTACAACAGCCTCGCGATGATCGGCCCCGACGGCAAGGTGATGGGCATCTATCGCAAGAGCCATATCCCGGACGGCCCGGGCTATGAGGAGAAATTCTATTTCCGGCCCGGAAATACCGGCTTCAAGGTGTGGCCAGGGCCGTCGGCGACGCTTGGCGTGGGCGTGTGCTGGGACCAATGGTATCCCGAGACGGCGCGCGCGATGATGCTGATGGGCGCCGAGATATTGTTCTACCCGACCGCGATCGGGAGCGAGCCGCATGATGCCGATCTCGACACCTCGCGGCTGTGGCGCCGCGCGATGATCGGCCATGCCGTATCGAACGTGGTGCCGGTGGTCGCGGCCAACCGGATCGGTACCGAGCATGGCCAGCATTTCTACGGCCACAGCTTCATCACCGACGAGCGCGGCGACTTGCTCTGCGAGTTCGGCGCTGACGAGACCGGCGTGCTGGTCGCGACGCTCGATCTCGACCGGGTGAAACGCCACCGCGCCGCCTTCGGCTTCTTCCGCGATCGCCGGCCCGAGCTTTACGGGCGGCTGGTCGAGGATATCTGACGAAGGGCCGGGCATGAAGGTCGAAGGCGCCTGCCATTGCGGCAATATCCGCTACGAGGCCGAACTCGATCCCAATACGGTCGGGATCTGCCACTGTACGGATTGCCAGGCGCTGACCGGATCGGCCTATCGCGTATCGGCGCGGGTGCCGGCCGAGAGCTTCGTCCTCAGTGGCGGCGCGCCGACCGTCTATATCAAGACGGCCGATAGCGGCACGAAACGGGCGCACGCCTTTTGTCCGCTATGCGGATCCCCGGTCTATGCGGCGGCGCCCGAGAACCCGCCGACCTATTCGCTGCGCGTCGGCGCCCTGAAGCAGCGTGCTGCGCTGCCGCCGGTCCGGCAGATCTGGTGCGGCTCGGCCTTGCCCTGGTCAATGGACATCACCGCGATTCCTCGCATCGAGCCGCGATAGCTGGCTGTTCCGGAAAATTTTTGCTGGCTGTTATGTTGGCAATTTCTTCGGGATTTCGCGAACTATAACAACAGCTTGTACCAGGGCTGGCTGTTATCGAATAACAGCCAGCTATCAGCCAGCTATCAGCCAGCAAAACAGCCAGTCCCGCCGCCGGAACAGCCAGGTAACAGCGAGCGCCCGGGGCAAAACAGCCAGCCCGGCAAATCATTGGATCGACACTGCGAAAGAGCGCACAGTCTGTGCGACAGACACCCTTGCGAGGCCCGTCGAGCGGTTGCCTGCAATATTCTTCAGACGGATTGAATCAGCGGCGCGGCGCGCCGACATCCTCGCGGACCACGACCGGCCGGCTGCAGCCATCGACTGTCCTGAGCACGCCGAGGATCAGCTTCGCCGGCGGCTCGGCCGTGAGCGGATGGACGGTCGGTGGTGCGGCCGGTTCACCGGTATAGGACATTCGCGCATTCTGGCAGATCGGCTTGGCCGCAGGCGAGGCGGCAGGTTTGGGTGCCGGCGCGGCGGCGATTGCGGCAAGGGCAAGAATCACGACGATACGCATGGGGACGCTCCTCGATGAGGCAATATTCATAGCATCGACGCCCGCGAAAATCGAGCCGGGCTCAGCGCAGTTCGAGAGCCCGGGCGAAGACTGCGTCGAACATATCGTCGGTCAGCCGGCCGGTATTCTGGTTGTAGCGCGAGCAGTGATAGCTATCGATCAGGATACGGCCGTCGGGCATGCGGTGCTCGGCGAGATGCGCGAAGCGGCATTTCGGCAGCCTGCCGCCGAGCATCTTCACCGCTGATTGATGCGCGATCTGGCCGAGCGCGACGAACACCCGGGCGTTGGGCAGCGCCGCTATCTGGCGCTCCACAATGGTTCGGCAAGTGCGGATTTCCTCAGGGATCGGCTTGTTCAGCGGCGGCAGGCATTTGACCGCGTTGAGGACCATCGCACCGTCGAGCTGCAGCGAATCGTCGGCGCGACCTTCGAAAACGCCCGTCGCCAGCCCGTATTTGCCGAGCGCACGGAACAGCAGACTGCCCGAGCCGTCGCCGGTGAAGGGCCGGCCGGTGCGGTTGGCGCCGTGCTTGCCCGGCGCGAGGCCGATGATCGCGAGCCATGCCTGGGGATCGCCGAAAGCAGGGACCGGCGCGTTCCACCAATCGGGGTGCTCGATCCGCACCTCGTCTCGCAGGGCGGCGAGCCGAGGGCAGAGCGGGCAATCGCGGGATGGCTCGGTTTCGGGGATCGGACTTGGGGCAAACATCGCTTCACGCTACGCAGGTCGCTATGCAGCCCGCAACCTATGTCATCGCAATCGGATCGAACCGCCCGGGCCGCCACGGCCGGCCCGAAGCGGAAGTGCGTGCGGCGATCGCGGCGTTGGGCGGCGTCATTGCAGTATCGCGGATAGTCGCCACCCCGCCGCTCGGCCCCTCCTCACGGCGCTTCGCCAATGCTGCGGCAATCCTAGAATCGGCCGAATCGCCGCCAGCGCTGCTGGCCCGACTGAAGGCGATCGAGCGCAGCTTCGGCCGCCGCCCCGGCCGCCGCTGGGGGGCGCGGGTGATCGATCTCGATATCATCCTCTGGTCGGGCGGCGTGCATATCGGTGCCGCGCTGACGATACCGCACCCGGCCTTCCGGGCGCGCCGCTTCGTGCTCGATCCGCTCGAGAGGCTGGTGCCGCGCTGGCGCGATCCGGTGACCGGGCTGAGCATACGTCAGCTCGCGGCACGCGTTCGCGCGGTTGACCGGCGCCCATACCGCTCGTAACGCGCGTGCCTTGGTCGGGCTCGTAGCTCAGTCGGTAGAGCAACGGACTTTTAATCTGTAGGTCCCGGGTTCGAATCCCGGCGAGCCCACCAAGCTGTTTGGGCGATCCGTCGCGGATCGTCGACGAGATACAGGAGGCCCGGTGAAGCGCTGCATCCTGGCTCTCGCGCTCTGCATCAGCGTGCTCGCTGTGTCCGGCTGCAAGGACAAGAGCGCCGCTTCCCCTCCCCCTTGCGCCGATCTCGTCAATGCCCCGATGGTCCATGTTCCGGGCGGCAGTTTCGTGATGGGCGACGATCCGCAATATCCGGAGGAAGGGCCGCCGCATGTCGTGAAGGTCGATCCTTTCTGGATCGATTCGCATGAACTTACCAATGCCGAATTCGCCGCCTTCGTGAAGGCGACCGGCTACCGGACCATGGCCGAGCGGCTGCCGCCCAAGCTGCCGGGCGCGCCACCCGAGATGGCGATCCCTGGATCGGCTGTCTTCACCGTGCCGAGCCATGACGATCCACGCTGGTGGCGCTGGGTGGTCGGCGCGCAGTGGCGGCATCCTTCCGGGCCGAAGGAATCGATCGTCGGGCACGAGCGCGAGCCGGTGGTCCAGATCGCCTATGAGGACGCCGAGGCCTATGCCCGCTGGGCGGGCAAGGCGCTGCCGACCGAGGCGCAATGGGAATATGCCGCGCGTGCCGGGCAAAAGGCGCTGCCCGAGCCGGTCGACAGCGAGGGACGGCCGCAGGCGAACTATTATCAGGGTGTGTTCCCGGTCCGCGACCTCGGCCTTGACGGCTACAAGGGCCGCGCCCCGGTCGGTTGCTTCAAGCCCAATGCGTTCGGGCTCTACGACATGATCGGCAATGTCTGGGAATGGACCAGCGACCCGGGCGGGCCGCAGGGCGACCATATCATCAAGGGCGGCTCCTATCTCTGCGCGGGCAATTATTGCGCGCGCTACCGCCCTGCCGCCCGCCAGTTCCAGGAGCGCGGGCTCGGCACCGACCATATCGGCGTGCGGCTGGTGAGCACACAGGCGGTGCCGCCGCGACATTGACCGGACCGGCATGTTATGGCACCATTAGTGCCAATATATAATGGTCGGAGAGTGATATGCTGGTACTCAGGACGCCGGACGAGCGGTTCGCTGGGCTGGCCGATTATCCGTTCGAACCACATTATCTGACCGTGATCGATGCCGACGGCACTGCGCTCCGGGTCCATTATGTCGATGAGGGCCCGCGCGATGCAGCGCCGATCCTGCTGATGCATGGCGAGCCGAGCTGGTCCTATCTCTACCGCAAGTTCATTCCCGCGCTTGTCGCGAAGGGGCACAGGGTGATCGCGCCCGACCTGATCGGCTTCGGCAAATCCGACAAGCCGGCTGCCCGCGGCGATTACACTTATGAGCGTCATGTCCGCTGGATGCGCGACTGGCTGACCGCGCTCGATCTCGCGAATATCACCCTGTTCTGCCAGGATTGGGGCGGGCTGATCGGGCTGCGGCTGGTCGCTGCCTCCCCCGCGCGCTTTGCCCGGCTGGTGATCGCCAATACCGGCCTGCCCACAGGCACCGGCTTTTCGGAAGGCTTCAATGCGTGGCTCGCCTTCAGCCAGAATGTCCCGCATTTCCCGGCCGGGGCGATCGTCAATGGCGGCGCAGTGCGCGATCTGACTCCGGACGAGATCGCCGCCTATGACGCGCCTTTCCCCGACGAGCGCTACAAGGAAGGCGCACGGCAATTCCCGACCCTGGTGCCGGTCACGCCGGAGCATGATTCGGTCGCGGAGAACAAGGCGGCCTGGGCGGTACTCGAACGGTTCGACAAGCCGGTCCTGACTGCCTTTGCCGATGGTGACCCGATCACCCGCGGCGGTGAGAAGGCCTTTATCGAGCGTATCCCCGGGGCGCGCGGCCAGCCGCATGTCATCCTCGAACAGGCGGGCCATTTCCTGCAGGAGGACAAGCCCGAAGCGCTGTGCGCGCTGATCGATGCTTTCGTTCCTGTGCGACGGGAGTGCTATGCATGAACTTCACCAACGCCGTCTTCCCCGGCCCCGCCCAGGCCGCCGTCTTTTTCGGGGCGGCCGAGGATGGGCCGTTCGTCATGGTCAACCTGCTCAAGTTCAGGGAGCGTGCCGAATATCCCGACGGCTCCGAGCCCGAGCTGAGCGGTCGTGAGGCCTATCGCCGTTACGGTGCCGCAGTGCAGGCGTGCCTCGCCGCGGTCGGCGGGCGATCGCTTTACGCTGGCGACGTGACTGATCTGATGCTCGGCGAGATCGACGAGCTGTGGGACATGGTCGCGCTCGCTGAATATCCCTCGCGCGCGGCGATGATGACGATGGTCTCCTCGCCCGAATATCAGGCGATCGAGAAGCACCGTGTCGCCGGGCTCGCCGGCCAGCTCAATATCCGGACCAAGGCGCTTGGCGGGTGACTTTCGTCTATGATCTCTACTGGTCGTTCCGCTCGCCCTATTCCTATCTGGTGACGCCGCGGCTGGTCGAGCTCGAGCGGGATTATGACGTCGCTGCCACTGTGCGGGTGGTCTATCCGATCGCCGTGCGTCAGCCCGATTTCTTCGCCAGCAATGATCCGCTCTGGCTGAGCTATTTCATGCGCGATATCGGGCGCAGCGCCGAATTTGTCGGGCTGCCGTTCCGCTGGGCCTCGCCCGACCCGGTGACAATGGATTTCGCGACGCGCAGCTATCCGAAGGAACAGCCTTATATTCACCGCCTGACCCATCTCGGTGTCGCGGCGACCGAGCGTGGGCGCGGCCTAGCCTTTCTCGACGAGGTCAGCCGGGTGATCTGGGGCGGGATGGTGACTGACTGGCATCTCGGCGACCATCTCGCCCGCGCCGCCGAGCGGGCCGGGCTCGATCTTGCCGAAATGGATGCAGCGATCGCGGCTGACCCGGCGCGTCATGGCGCGATCGTCGAGGCCAATCAGGAGGCGCAGCGTGTCGGCGGCCATTACGGCGTGCCGCTGATGGTGTTCGAAGGCGAGCCCTTTTTCGGGCAGGACCGGTTCGACCAGCTCAAATGGCGGATGGAGCAGCGAGGGTTGGTGAGGCGGTAGGAATCCAACCCCATCGTTCCGTTAGCGCTAGTCCAGAGGAGAAATGCCGGCCTTCTGCTCCCCTCCCGCGTTGCGGGAGGGGCTGGGGGAGGGCATGTTCCGGGGGTGAGAGCTTGAGGACAGGCCCTCCCCTAACCCCTCCCGCAAGCGGGAGGGGAATTTGCTGCCAGCGCCCGGTTCTGCCGTCGCCACCAAAACGCGCCGGTTACCAAGGCAACCAGTGCCACCAACCCCATAAACCCACGCATCAGCTTCGGCTTCACCGTGCTGTTGAACGCCGTGTCGTTGATCTGCTGCGCCGCCGTATAGCCGGCCGGCATCGGCAGCACCTGATCCCCCGCGGCGAAGGCGGCGTAGTCGGCCTGCATCGTGCTGAACAGGCCGGGCATCGCGGCGGCAAGATCGCGCGTCTCGCCGGGATCGCTGACGATATCGTAGAGATGCCATTCGCCATGCCCGGTCGGCGGCAGGTTCTTGACCAGCTTGTAATCGCCCCGGAACAAGGCAGCATTGCCCGACAGCTCATAGCCGATCGACTGGGTATCGGGATGGACGCTGTCGCGCGCACCGGTGAGCATCGGCACCAGGCTCGAGCCCATCATCGGCTCGACCGGCTTGCCGCGATAGAAGGGGCCGTGGCCGGGCACGCCAGCGAGCGCGAGCAGGGTCGGCGCGATATCCGTGACATAGGCCATATGCCCGGCGATTGCGCCCGCCTTGAACGCCGGGTTGGCCGGCCAGGCGATAATCAGCGGCACGCGCAAGCCGCCCTCGCCGGCGGAGAATTTATAGCCGCGCAAGGGCGATGCAGCGGCGCTCGCCCAGCCCGGGCCGATCGACGTGAGCGAGCCGCGCCGGCCCTGCGACATGGGGCTCATGTCGTAATGCGCCCAGCTGTTCAGCCGGCTGAGCCAGGTCGCCATCGGATCCGTCGGCTCGGCGCCATTGTCCGACAGGAAGACGAAGATCGTATTGTCGTAGTCGCCGGCCGCTTTGAGATACCCGATCAGCCGGCCGATCTGCGCGTCGGCGGCTTCGGCCATCCCGCCATAGGCAGCCATCGCCCGTGCCTGGGCGGCGCGCCTCTCGGCGCTGAGCCCGTCCCAATCCGGGGTGGTGCCCATCGTGACCATCCCGGCGCCCGGCGGCACGATCCCGAGCGCGATCGCCCGGTTCCGGCGCGCCAGGCGCACGCGCGCCCAGCCGCCGTCATAAGCCGAGGCGTAGCGCGCAATGTACGCGTCGGGTGCCTGGACCGGGATATGGTTGGCGAGGAAATTGACTGAGGCGAAAAAGGGTTTCCCGCTCGCCCGGCCGGCCTCGATATACTCGATCATCTTGTCGACGACGAAGCGCGACGAATAATAGTCCTTCGGCAGAGTCGCCGGCCTGCCGTCCTCGGTCCAGTCGGCCGCGTCGTAGAGCCCCTCGATCGGGCGCTGCTCGAAATTGTCGGCGCCTGCATCGGCGAGCGAGAAGGCGTGATCGTAACCGCGCGCGGTCGGCATGCGGTCGGCGGTCTTGCCGAGATGCCATTTGCCGGTGAGATAGGTGCGGTAGCCGGCATCGCGGAACAGGCTCGCCATCGTCACGACGCGGTTGTTGAGCGCCGTGTCGTATCCCGGCTTGCCGACATGTTCGGGCGGGATCGTCTCCGGCATGTTGCCGAGGCCGGCACGATGGTTGCTGATCCCGGTCTGCAGCATGGCGCGGGTCGGCGAGCAGCTTCCCGCGACGTGGAAGTCCGAGAAGCGCACCCCGACTTTCGCGAGCGCGTCGATATTGGGGGTGTGGATCTCGCTGCCGAAGCTGCCGATATCGCTATAGCCCCAATCGTCGGCGAGCAGGATCACCACATTGGGCCGCTTCTTCTTCTCGGCGGGCGCGGTGTTCGCGGCGAGCGCGAGCGCGCAGAGCAGGGCGCCAAGGCGGAGCAGGAGTGGGGCGCGCTTCATCGCGGCAACAGGCGCTTCAAGGTCACGTCGTGATTGCCGACCGGAAGGCTGAGCAGCATCCCGTCTTCGCCGACCGTGATCGGCCCGTCATAATAGAGATGCGCATCGCCGAGGAACGCGGGATAGGCGAAGCGGACCGGCAAGGGCGGCACGATATGGTTGAGCAGCAGATAGCGCACACCGGCCGCCTTCGCGTCCTGCGCAGCCTGTTCGGGGGTGGAGTGATAGCCGATGATATCGCGGGTGATCTGCGCCGTGTTGGGCTGGCCTTTCGCCTCGAAACCGCGGGTGAGCATCGCGACCATCTTCGGCTGCAACGCCTCATGGACGAGCAGATCGGCGCCCTTCGCGACCGCGACCAGCACCGGCGTCGGCCTGGTGTCGCCGCTCAGCACCACCGAGCGGCCCCTGTAATCGAAGCGATAGCCCACCGCCGGCTCGACCGGCGCATGGTCCGCCCGGAAGGCTGTGACCTTCACCCCGCCATTGTCGAACACGACCACCGTATCGCCCTGCCCTTTTGGCGGAAGCGTGAAGGGCATCGCGACCCCGCCGGCGCCTGATGGCGGCATGATCTTCGGGCCGTGATGTGCGGTGCGATATCCGCTATCCAGCGCATAGGCCGCATCGAAGCCGGCGACGACCCGCTCGACGCCGGGCGGGCCATGGACCGGCAGCGGGCTCTGTGCGGCGCTTCCGCCCCAGCGCAGAAGCAGGATCGGCCCGAGTCCGTCGATATGGTCGGAGTGGAAATGGGTGAGGAACAGGGCCTCGATCCGGCCGGGCGGGATGCCCATCAGCGCGATGTTGCGAGCGCCGCCGTCGCCGGCATCGACCACGAAGATATGCGTGCCCGCGATCACCACTGCGCAGGGCCCGGCGCGGGTCGGATCCGGCAAGGGGGACCCGCTGCCGCACAAGGCGATATGGAGCCCGTCGGGCAGGCCCGCGCTCGCGTCGCGGCCGACCCGCGCCTTCACCGTGCGCTCCATCAGCGCCATGCCGATCCGGGCCTGGAATGCTTTCACGCCGATCGCCGCCAGGGCGATCAGCGCCACCATGCCGAGCCCGATTTTCCAATATCCGCGCACCGACCCCTCCTGTGCGGCGATGATGCGCGGAGATAATGGCATTATCAATGCCGAAATGTTGCAAAGCCCGGCGGCGCTGTTAGGGTACCGCAAAACAAATTTGGGGACGGGGTCATGCGGAACGCAGTGCGTGTCGCCCTTGTGCTGGTGGGGCTGTTCAACCTGGCGATCGGACTCGGCTTCCTGATCGACCCGGCGCGACTGGGCGCTGCGTTCTTCCTCACGCCGAACGGCGTTCAGGGTCTGGCGACGATGCGCGCCGATTTCACCGCATTCTTCGCGACCGGCGGGGTGTTCGCGCTGCTGGGCGCCGTGCGCGGCCGGCCCGAACTGCTCATCGTCCCGCTTGGCCTGCTCGCCATCGCCCTGTCGGCACGGTGCGTGAGCCTTGCGGTGGACGGCATCGCGCCGACCGCTTTCCCGCCGATGATCGCAGAGGCCGTGATGATCGCGATCCTGTTCACCGGCGGCCGGGTGCTGAGGAAGACGCCATGAGAAGCTGGCTCAAGATCCTGCTCGGTGCGCTGGCGCTCGTCCTGGTCGGCGGGTTCCTCGCCAAGGATTATGTGCTGCTGCATCTTGCCGGCTGGATGGGGCCGCATGTCTATCCCAACCACCCGGTCGCCTGGCAGAAGGGCCCCGACCGGGCGAGCGTTCCGGCCGACAAGCGCCCGCCCAACATCGTGCTGATCGTAGCCGACGATCTCGGCTATAATGATATCAGCTTCAATGGCGGCGGGGTCGCGGGCGGTATCCTCAAGACGCCGAATATCGATGCGATCGGCCATGGCGGGGTGAGCTTCCCGGATGGCTATGCCGGCAACGCCACCTGCGCGCCGTCGCGCGCCGCGCTGATGACCGGGCGCTATCCGACCCGGTTCGGCTTCGAATTCACGCCGACCGACACGCGGTTCGCGCGGACGATCGCTGGCTTTCCGAGCGACTGGGAGCACAAGACGATCCTCGACGAGGATGCCGCCGAACATGACCCGCCGCCCGACGACAAGGGCGTGCCGGCAAGCGAGCTCACCATCGCCAAGCTGTTGCGCACCAAGGGCTATCACACAGTCCATCTCGGCAAATGGCATCTCGGCGGGGCCAAGGGCATGCGGCCCGAGCAACAGGGCTTCGACGAGAGCCTTGGCTTCATCATCGGCGCGCAGATGTTCCTGCCCGAGAATGATCCGAATGTGGAGAATTCGAAGCAGGATTTCGACCCGATCGACAAATATATCTGGGCCAACCTGCCGTTCAGCGTCCAGTATAATGGCGGAGCGAATTTCCACCCCGCGCGCTACATGACCGATTATCTGACCGATCAGGCGATCGAGACGATCAGGGCGAACCGCAACCGGCCCTTCTTCCTCTATCTTGCCTATAATGCGCCGCACACGCCGCTCCAGGCGCTCAGGTCAGATTATGACGCGCTGCCGCAGATCGCGGATCACCGCACCCGGGTCTATGCCGCGATGATCCGCGCGCTCGATCGCGGCGTCGGGCGGGTGATGGCCGAGCTCAAGGCGCAGGGGCTCGACGACAACACGCTGGTGATCTTCACCAGCGACAATGGCGGCGCGCATTATATCGGCCTGCCCGACATCAACCGGCCCTATCGCGGCTGGAAAGCGACCTTTTTCGAAGGCGGGATGAAAGTGCCCTTCTTCATGCGCTGGCCGGCGCAGATCAAGCCGGAGACCAGAGTGACCGGGCCGGTCAGCCATTTCGATATCTTCGCGACCGCGGGCAAGGCGGCCGGCGTGCCGATGCCGACTGACCGCGCGATCGACGGTGTCGACCTGATGCCGTTCGTGGAGGGGAAAGAGACTGGCCTGCCGCACCAGACCCTGTTCTGGCGCAGCGGTGGCTACAAGGTGGTGCGCGACGGGGACTGGAAGCTGCAGGTGCTCGGGCTCCAGCATCAGTCCCTGCTCTATGACATGAAGACCGACCCGACCGAGCAGCATGATGTCGCGGCGCGCCAGCCGGCCATCGTCGCACGGCTGACCGCCCTGCTCGCCGAGCATGACGCGCAGAGCGTCAAACCCTCCTGGCCGAGCTTGATCCAGTCGCCGATCGCGATAGATCGGCCGCTCGGCACGAAGGCCCGTGCGAACGAGACCTATATCTATTGGTGGAACTAGACTCTTGAGCGAACAGGACCGGCGTTCCACCGACGGGCGCAGACGGCGATCCGAAACCAGCCGCGACAAGATCGTCGAGGCAATGCTGGCGATCGTCGCCGAAGGCCAGATCACGCCCAGCGCCGAGCAGGTCGCGCTGCGTGCTGAAGTCGGGCTGCGCAGCGTCTTCCGGCATTTCAAGGATATGGAAAGCCTCTACGCCGAAATGACGGCGCGGCTGTCGCGGCAATATCAGATGTGGCTCGTGCCGTTCACCGCCCCCGACTGGCGCGGGCAGCTGGCCGAAACGCTGGAACGGCGCGTCTCGACCTATGAGAAACTGATGCCGTTCAAGCGCGCGGCGGATGCCCATCGCCACGAATCCGCATCGATCCAGGCCGAGCATGCCCGCACATTGGCGATGATGCGGGCACGGCTGAAATCGCTGCTGCCCGAAGAGATTGCCGGGGACGAGCTCAGGTTCGAGACGCTCGACCTGCTGCTGAGCTTCGAAAGCTGGCAAAGATTGCGCGTCGAGCAGAAGCTTTCGGCGCGCAAGGCGCGCACGCTGCTCACGGTACAGGTCGATCGACTTACCGCCTGATCGGCGGCTAAAGCGCGGGCGTGGACAGGTTTGCCCCAAAATCCCCCGCGACGGTCGCGGCCGCGCTGCTGCTTGTCGCGCTGGCACTGCGCGCCTGGGATTTCGGCAACCCCGTCATCCATGTCGACGAGCAATATTATCTGCTGGTCGGCGACCGGATGCTGCACGGCGCCCTGCCCTATATCGACATCTGGGACCGCAAGCCGATCGGCCTGTTCGCGATCTTCGCCGCCATCCGCCTGCTGCCGGGGGACGGCATCATCGCCTATCAGGTCGTCGCGCTGCTGTTTGCGACCGCGACTGCCTGGCTGGTGCAGCGCGCGGCGACCCGGCTCGGTGCGACACCGATCGCTGCGTTCGCGGCGGGGGCTGCCTATCTGATCTGGCTGCCCTTGCTGAGCGGGCGGGCCGGCCAGTCGCCGGTGTTCTTCAACCTGTTCGTGACAGCGGCGGCGGTGCTGACCCTGCGCCTGCCCGAACTGGCCGCGCGGCGGGCGATCTCCGCGATCGTCGCCAATGGCGCGGCGGCGTGCCTGCTCGCCGGGCTCGCCATCCAGACCAAATATACCCCTGCACTCGAGGGCGCGTTCTTCGGCCTGGCGCATCTCTGGTATCTCCGCCACGCTGGCGCGCGCCGGCCGCTGGTCGCGGCTGCCGCCTTGCTGTGGATCGCGCTTGGCCTTGCCCCGACGATCATCCCGGTCCTGATCTACGCGGCGCGGGGCCCGGCTGCGTTCCAGGCCTTCTGGTTCGCGAATTTCGCGTCCTTCCTGGTGCGGGCCAACTACGCCTATCCCCCTGACCTGATCGCACGGCGCCTGCTCGGTATCACGGCGCAGCTCCTGCCCTTCGCGACCTGCGCGGTGCTGACCTGGCGGGCGCGACCGCGAAGCGAGGTGACCAGGCTCGCCTTTGCCTGGCTGATCGCGGCCTTTGCCGGGTTCGTGGTGCTCGGCACCTATTTCGACCATTATGCGCTGCCTCTGGTCGCCCCGCTGGCGATCGCCGCCGCGCCGACCTTCGGGCGGGTGCCGCGGGCGATGATCGCCACGCTCGGCGCGGGCGCCTTGCTGTTCACGATCGAGGCGCTGATCCGGCCGAGCGACAGCGACGGCGCCTATGCGGTCGCGCGCGTCGTGGCAGCGAACAGCGGCGGCGAATGCCCCTATGTCTTTATCGGCGATTCGATCACCTATCACCTCGCCCATGCCTGCCTGCCGACCGCCTATGCCTTTCCCTCGACGCTGGCCTATGCGCCGGAGCAGGGCGCGGCGGGGATCGATACGGCGGCCGAGGTGCGCCGCATCATCGCGAAGCGCCCGCCGGTGATCGTGACCGGGAGCCGCCCGCTCGCGGCCTGGAACACGCAGAGCCTGGCGATCGTCAGCGCGGCCCTCACGGCCGACTATCGCCCGGTGTTCAGTGCGCCGCGCAGCGACTATCGCACCATCGTCTATCTGCGCCGCGACCTGCCTTTCCGCCACTGACCACCGGCGGGGCGTCGCCACTCCCTAACAAAATCTTTCGATTCGCCGCTTTTGCGCTGCGGCTTTCGCGCGCCGGCACCGTCTTGGAAACGGAGGGGGAGTGATCGCCCATGGCGTTTGCCGGTGTGTCGCGGGGTTTTGCCGCGGCAAGTCAGGATATCGAATCGATCGAGCGCGGATCGCATCGCGACGCGCACGGGGGGTTCGATATGCTCGTAAGGCTGGGGGGCCGAGCGTCGTTCCTGAATACCGGTTCCACTCCCTCTCCACGTCTTTGCCGCTTCTCTCTTTCGACCATGATCAATTCCGGACCATCTCATGCTGCTTGATACTGGGGCCCTCCACGCCTGGCATTCGCCCTGGCAGCCGGCCGAGACTGAGTCCGACCGCCGCCCGGAATGCGCCTGGACGATCCTGCTGCCCTTCTTCAACGAGCGGAATTTCCTGTCCGGAACGCTGGCGAGCCTGGCCGCGCAGGACCAGCCGCTGCGGCTGATCCTGATCGACAATGCCTCGACTGACGGCAGCGGCGAGTTCGCGATGGCGGAATGCCGGCGCCTCGGCATGCACTTCACGCTCATCCGCGAGCCGCGCCCCGGCAAGGTCCACGCGCTGGCCGCCGGCCTCGATCTGGTCCGCACGCCCTTCATCGCGACCTGCGATGCCGATACCTGGTATCCCGCCGATTACCTGTCGCAGGCGGGCAATCTGCTCGAAGCCGACGACAGTGCCGCGGCCGGCGCCTATTTTCTGCGCGAAGGCGCGCCGCGCCGGCAGCAGGTCGCCAAGGCATGGCACATCATGATCGTCGCCGCGCTGTTGCCGCGCCAGTGCCATACCGGCGGCGCCGGCCAGGTGTTCCGCACCGCCAGCCTGCGCCGCAGCGGCGGGTTCGATGCGTCGCGCTGGAACTATGTGCTCGAAGACCATGAGATCATGCACCGCGTGGTGAAGACCGGATCGCTCGAATATGGCCCCGGCTTCTGGTGCATGCCGTCGCACCGCGAGCGCGACCGCGATTCGATCCGCTGGACGCTCGCCGAGCGGCTGCTTTACCATGTCGCGCCCGCCCGGTGGCGCGACCAGTTCTTCTACGAATTCCTTGGACCAAGGCTCCGGGCGCGTCGCCTCACCAGCGAGCGCATGCGCGAGAGGCAGTTCCAGAATGCAGGTCCAGCCGGCCATCTCGAAGGCCAGAACAGCGGAATTCCGAGCGATGCCACGCCTTATTCTGTGTGCGGATGATTTCGGGCTTTCGCCGGAAATCAGCAGGGTCATCGCCGAACTCGCAGCCGAAGGCAGGATCAACGCGATCAGCTGCATGGCGGTCTGCGCCGGCTGGCCGAGGGACAGCGCGCTGCTGCGCTCGCTTCCCGATACGATCGAGATCGGCCTCCATCTCGTGCTTACCGGCGAGCCGCCGCTGACGGCGATGCCCGGCCTCGCGCCCGAGGGCCATCTCCCGCCGATCAACCAGCTGGCGCGCAACGCGATCGCGAAGCGGCTGCCGCTCGACGAGATCAAGGCCGAGATCAGGGCCCAGTTCGACCATTTCATCGACCAACATGGCCGCCCCCCGGCCTTTGTCGACGGCCATCAGCATGCGCATGTGCTGCCCGGCATCCGCGAGATCGTCCTGGCCGAAACCGCGAGGCGTGCACCCGATGCCTGGCTGCGCAACTGCAGGGACGGACTTTCGGCGATGCTGTCGCGTCCCTTTCGCGGCAAGGCACTGGCCAACGCGCTGCATTCGCGCGGACTGAAACGGGCGGCGGCGCAATATGGCCTCAGCTGCAACGACAGCTTTGGCGGCCATTATGATTTCGCGAGCGATTATGCGCCCTTGTTCCCGCGCTTCCTTGCAAAACCCGGGGCGGTCCATCTCGTGATGTGCCACCCCGGCGCGGGCGACCTCGCGGGCGACACGATCGCGGCGGGGCGCAAGCGCGAAGCTGCGGCATTGCGCGGCATGAAGATGCGCGACATTGCTGCGGACCATGGCCTGGAATTCCTCTCCTGAGTCGCCACGACGCGATAAAGTCAGCGACAATGACTGGCTGCCCCCGTCTTTGACGAGCTGCATGATGAGTTTCCCGGCGTAATGGCCGAGAGCGGGCTGAAAGCCGTGTTCCTGGAGGAACGACCGATGCTGATGCGCCTGCTGGTCGCCCGGCTCGGCAGCCGGGAAGAGGCAGAGGATGCGCTGCAGGATATGTGGATCAAGCTCGACCAGCTCGTGGCCAGGCCGGTCGCGCAGCCTGCCGCCTATCTCTACCGCATGGCGGCCAATCTTGCCGCTGACCGGCGGATCTCCGCGGCGCGGGGCAGTGCACGCGATACGGCGTGGCTCGATACCCAGCCGGAGGCGGATGAACTTCCCGATATCGAACGGACGCTGATCGCACGCGAAAGACTTGCGCAAATCGAAACCGCGCTGGCGGCGATGCCCGAGCGCATGGCGTCGGCATTCCGCATGTTCCGGATCGACGAAGTTCCGCAAAAGCACATCTCGGAACATCTCGGCATCAGCGTCAGCGGCGTCGAAAAGCTTCTCCAGCGGGCTTATCGCCAAATTTATGATGCGGGATCGACAATGAGTGAGGATTTCGCCGGGCGGCACCGTCTAGCAGGTGAAGAGGATTAGCATCGTGACCGGTATCGGGGACGACATCGTCAATCAGGCCATCGCCTGGCACATCCGCCAGGACGAGATGAGTGCGCTTGACTGGCATGGTTTCGTCCTCTGGCTGGAAGCCGACGCAGCGCATGCGCTTGCCTTTGATCGCGTCAGCCTGGATCAGGCACTGCTCGCAGCCCAGCCTGCCATCGCCGCGACGGCGCTGCCCGTGGCCGCGAATGATGTGTTCGAGGAGACGCCGCCGGCACGCCGTCGCTGGATGTGGACGGTCGGCGGCACCGCGGTCGCCGCCGGGCTCGTCGCATTGCTGATGCCGATCGCCCTTGCGCCCACGAGCGACCCCTATTGGCTTAACACCAGGCCGGGCCAGCGCCAGGATGTGGTGCTGGCCGACGGCACCCGGATCGAAGTGAGCGGCGGCAGCCGGCTGCAGCTGGACCGCCGCAATCCGCGCCTTGCCAGGCTCGAGGCGGGCGAAGCGACCTTCCATGTCCGCCATGACAGCCGTGATCCCTTCACGCTGCATTCGGGCGATCTGACGGTGCGTGACGTCGGAACGGTGTTCAACGTCGCCCGTGAAGCCACGCGGCTCGACGTCCAGGTGGCCGAGGGCGCCGTGCTGTTCCAGCCCGACCGTGAAGCCGTGAAGCTGACGCCCGGGCTCGCCCTGTCGGCACGCGAGGATAGCGGCCAGGTCGCCCTGTCGCATGTCGCGGTCGAGACGATCGGCGGCTGGCGGAGCGGACAGCTCGCCTTTGCCGGCGAACCGCTGGCGCATGTCGCGGACACGATCAAACGCCTCTACGGCACCAATCTGATACTGGACCCGGGCTTGTCGGTAAGGCCCTTTACCGGCATGGTCCGCCTGACCGGCGTAGCGGAGCGGGATGTCCCGCATCTCGCTGCGCTGGTCGGGGCAGGGTGGCGACGCGATGGCGAGCGATGGACTCTCTCGCCGCTGGGGGGCGATACGCGCTAGCATAGTTGCTGCGCTGCTATTGTCGTGCGCGCCCGGCACCGCCCGGGCATCCGATATCAGGATCTCGATTGCCCCAACCACGCTCGATGCCGCGCTGACCGCACTGGCGCGCCAGAGCGGCGCCGACATCATCAGCACCGAGCCGGGGCTCAGGCTGGTCCGCGTCAAGGGAATCTCCGGCCGCATGCCGGTGCGCACCGCGCTGGAGCGGCTGCTCGCGGGCACCGGCTATCGCTTCATCGCGATCGACGGCAACAGCTACCGCATCGTCCGCGCGCCCCTGCAACAGCCAGTTGTGGCCCGGCACCGCCCTGCTCCGGCACCGGTCGAAGCTGCCCAGCCCGACATCATCGTCACCGCCAGCAAACAGGCCATCGCCCTGTTGCGCTTCCCGGGCAGCCTCACCGTCGCCGCCGAGCCGGTTCCGCGCTCGCCGGCGGACCGGCCGCCCGACATGGACGATGTCGCGCGCGAGACGCCGGTGCTCCAGAACACCGAGTTCGGCGCGGGCCGGAACAAGATCTTCATCCGCGGCATCGCCGACAGCAGCTTCAACGGCTCGACCCAGTCGACCGCGAGCATCTATTTCGGCGAGGTCCAGCTCGGCTATTCGGGGCCCGAGCCGAGCCTCAACCTGTACGACATCGGCCGGGTCGAGGTGATGGAAGGCCCGCAGGGCACCCTGTACGGCGCCGGCGCGATCGGCGGCATCATCCGGCTGACGCCCAACCCGGTCGATCTGACGAAATCCGAAGGCTCGCTCGCCGCCGGCATCACCGCGACCACGGGCGGCGCGCTCGGCGGGGATCTGGCCGGCATGATCAACCTGCCGCTGGTCGCGGACACGGTCGGTGTCCGGGCAGTCGGCTACCGAGTCCGTGACGGCGGCTATATCGACGATCCGATGCGCCGGCTTTCGAACATCAACAGCACCGATACGGTCGGCGGGCGAATCGCACTCGGGATCGATCCCGGCAATGGCTGGAGCATCGATACCGGCGGGCTGATCCAGCGGATCGACGCAGCCGACGCGCAATATGCCGAAGTCGGCTCCGGACCGCTCAGCCGCGGCTCTATCCTGGCCCAGCCTTTCCATAACCAGGTCGCCCTGGGCCGCATGGTGGTGCGCAAGAAATGGGGCAATGGACTCGAACTGGTTTCAGCGACCGGTATCGTCGATACCCACTCGAGCGACGTCTATGACGCGTCGCGCGCGCCGGGTTTTTATGGCCCGACCATCTATGAGAATGACGATGCGAACCTGCTGCTGACTCATGAAACGCGCCTGTCCCGATCCGTCCAGGACGGCATTTCCTGGGTCGCGGGCATCGCATTGCTCTATGATCGCGATGCGCAGAGCCGGACTGTCGGCGCACCCGGCGACCCGAACGACATCATCGGCGTGACCAACGTCACCAAGAGCCTGTCGGCCTTTGCGGAAGGTACCTTCCCCCTTTCGCCGAGCTTCTCGATCACGGTCGGCGGTCGCGCGACCACGGCGCGCACCGATGGCGAGCCCTCCACCCAACCGCGTGCCGAGGATTTCGTGCGCGGCAGATCGACCACGCGCGTCGACCCGACCGCGGCCGTCTCCTGGCTGATCGCCCCGCGGCTGGCGGCGTTCGCGCGCTTCCAGTCGGGCTATCGCACCGGCGGCATCGCGGTCGCGCGCGGCATCGGCCGGGTTGCCGATTTCCAGTCGGACTCGATCCGGGTCGGCGAGGTCGGGCTGCGGCTGGAACGGCGCGGGGCCACCGGGCTCGCCATGACCACCGGCCTATCCTTTGCGCACTGGAGCGACATCCAGGCCGATCTCTTCAACCGGCGCGGCCAGCCCTATACCGCCAATATCGGCAATGCCGATATCGTCGCGCTCGAGGGGACCGGCGACTGGGTGCCGATCCGCGGGCTCCATGCCAGCTTCGCCTTTCTCTACACGCACAACCGGCTGGACGGTCCGCTCGCCCAATTGTCGGTGCTGGCGAATCGCCGCCTGCCGGAAACCCCGCCCTTTGCCGGCAATGTCGGCCTGTCCTATCGATGGGCAGGGCGCGGCGAGACCAGCTTCAGCGTCGGCGGGTCAGTGCGCTATGTCGGACGCTCAGTGCTCGGTCCGGGCGACTTCCTCGATATCAGCCAGGGGCGCTATGCGGTGGTCGACCTCAATACCGGCTGGAAATGGCGCAATATCGACGCTTCGTTGACGGTCGACAATCTGACCAATCGTTCGGACAATCGCTTCTCGCTCGGCAACCCGATCATCCTCGGCACGCGCGACCAGACCACACCGCTCCGCCCGATGAATGTCCGCGCCGGCGTGGCGATTTCCTGGTGATGCAGGCAATTAAAGGCGCCCCATGATCAACCCTGTCCTCAACACCGACAGCTACAAGACCAGCCATTTCCTCCAATATCCGCCCGGCACGCGGCGGGTGTTCGCCTATGCCGAGAGCCGGGGCGGGGCTTATGACCGCACGCTGTTCTTCGGCCTGCAGGCGATCCTCAAACAGGAATTCGCCCGCCCGGTCACCCGCCGCGATGTCGACGAGGCGCAGGAGGTGCTGCGCGATCACGGCGTGCCGTTCAACGGCCATGGCTGGGATCTGCTCCTCGCGCGGCATGACGGGCGCCTGCCGATCGAAGTCCGCGCACTGCCCGAAGGCAGTGTGGTGCCGACGCATCAGGTGCTGATGACGGTGGTGAATACCGATCCCGATTTCGCCTGGCTGCCCAGCTATGTCGAAACCGCATTGCTGCGCATCTGGTATCCCGTCACCGTCGCGACGATCAGCTGGCATGTCCGGCAACGCATCCGCGCCGCGCTCGAGCTGAGCGCCGACGATCCGGCGGGCGAGCTGCCCTTCAAGCTCCATGATTTCGGCGCGCGCGGCGTATCGAGCGAGGCGAGTGCCGCGCTTGGCGGGCTGGCGCACCTGGTCAGCTTCAAGGGCACCGACACGCTCTCGGCGATCATGGCGGGGCGGCGGCTCTATCATGAGCCGATGGCGGGCTTCAGCATCCCTGCGGCCGAGCACAGCACGATCACCAGCTGGGGCCGCGATGGCGAAGAACAGGCCTATGCCAATATGATCGCTCGGTTCGGCAGGCCCGGTTCGGTCTTCGCGGTCGTCTCCGACAGCTATGACCTGTACAACGCGGTCGACCATCTCTGGGGAGAGGCGCTGCGCCAGCAGGTGGTCGACAGCGGCGCGACCCTGGTCGTTCGCCCCGACAGCGGCGACCCCGTGACCGTGGTCGCGAAGACGATGGCGCTGCTGGCCGAGCGCTTCGGCACCGACACCAACAGCAAGGGCTACAAGGTCCTCCGCAACGTGCGGATGATCCAGGGCGACGGGGTCAATCCGCAGAGCATCGGCGCGATCCTCGACCGCACCCTTGCCGAGGGTTTTTCCGCCGCGAACATCGCCTTCGGCATGGGCGGCGCGCTGCTCCAGCGGCTCGACCGCGATACGCTCGGCTTCGCCTACAAGGCCAGCGCAGTCGATGTGGAGGGCAGCTGGCGCGACATCTTCAAGGACCCGGCGACCGACAGTGCGAAACGCTCCAAGCGGGGGCTGCTCGGCCTGGTCGAGGAGGGTGGCGACTGGGCAACGGTGCCGGTCGATGGCGAGCGCTTCGAGCCGCTCGACGGCCGCCGCAACGCGCTGCGGCCGGTATGGCGCGACGGGCAGTTGCTGATCGACGAGTCGCTGATGCAGATTCGCCACCGCGCCGCCGGTTTCGGGCCGGATTCGGCATAGCATCCCTATCCCGCTCACACCGCCTGCGATATCAGGGCGGTGGGTCAGCCTGCGGAGTGGACAAGGATGAACGTGTCGCGCGACGAAGCCGCAGCGCGCTATTCGCGCACGGCGAGGCTGCTCCACTGGCTGATCGCTGCCTGTTTCGCCTTTCAGATCGGGCTTGGCTGGCGGATGGACGCTCCGCCCGGCCCCGAGGCCTTTGCCGTCTACCAGCTCCACAAGTCGATCGGCATCACCATCCTGCTGCTGACGCTGATCCGCCTCGCCTGGCGGCTGACCAAGCCCGCACCCGCCTTTCCCTCGACGATGACCCCGCTGGAAAAGCGCCTGGCGACCATCGTCCATATCGGCTTCTACATATTGCTGATCGGCCTGCCGCTGACCGGCTGGCTGATCGTGTCTTCGAGCAAGACTGCCGTCCCGACCTTCCTGTACGGCGTGCTGCCCTGGCCGCATGTGCCCGGCATTCCCGGGCTGGCGCCATCGGCGAAGGCGTTCGTCAACGACCTGTCGGGCCTTGGCCATGAGTCGCTGGTCTATATCGCCTATCTGCTGCTTGCCCTGCACGTGGCCGGGGCGCTCAAGCATCAGTTCTTCGAGCGCGGTGGCGATCTTGCCCGGATGCTGACCGCGCCGCGCCGGATGCTCGGCATCGCCGCGATGGCGGTGATTGTGGTGTTCGCGCTGCTGGTGGCCGCCGGCAACCTGGTGCACCTCGCGCCGATCGCGCTGGCGGGCGCGCCTTCGGCACCGGCACCGACGCCTGTCGCCGCACCTTCACCGGATCTGCCCGCCCCAGCACCCACTGCCCCGGCCACGCCGGAAGCCACGCCCACGCCCGAGCCGACCGCGACCCAGGCGGTTGCCGACACATGGACGGTCCGTCAGTCAACCTCCTCGCTCGGCTTCCACACCGCCTGGTCGCAAGGGCCGGTCGATGGACGGTTCGGGACGTGGAAGGCGACGATCCGGTTCGGGCCCGAAGCGCTCGACAGTTCCTCAGTCGACGTCACCATCGACATGGCGTCAGCGAAGACCGGCGTCGACGATACCGAGAGCGCGCTGCCCGGGACCGACTGGTTCTCGGTCGCGGCGCACCCGACCGCGACCTTCAAGGCGACCCGCTTCCGCCATCTTGGCGGCAATCGCTACGAGGCATCGGGCACGCTCAGCCTGCGCGGCGTATCGCGGCCCCTGAAACTGCCCTTCACGCTCGACATCGCCGGTGACGTCGCCACCATGACCGGAACGGCGACGATCGACCGCACTGTCTTCGGCGTGGGCCAGGGCGAATGGGCCGCGACCACCGACCTGCCCGCTACCGTCACCGTGACCGTGGCAATCAAGGCGGATCGCAAATCCTGAACCCGATCAGCGCGGGGTGAAATCCTCGACCAGATCATAGCGGTCGCCGGGGAAGATCTGCCTGACGAAGGTGACCGGCACGCCGCTCCGCCAGGTCCATCGCTCGATCTGGAGGCAGGCATCGCCCTCCTTGATGCGGAGCACGCGGCCGACCATCGCCGACGCGGCGGTGGCGCTGATCCGGTGGCGCGCATCCGTCCAGGGGACATGGCCGAGCAGCCAGGTGCCGGGCGCCTCGACCGCGAAATCGGCGCGCTCAGCCTTGGGCACAGTTGCAAGGTTGATCCACCGCACCTCGACGCCGAAGGGAAGCGCGCCCGCGTGATGCACGCCTTCAAGCGCCATCCATCGGCCGCGGCTCCTTGTTTCAACCTCTTGTGGTGCGAAAGAGGAATTTCGTGAGGCGAGCTGCCAGCGATAGGCCTCCCCGCGCGCAGTGATCAGGGCGCCGATATCGGGAACGCCGATGATCGCCGAGTGAATGCGGGGCTGCGCGACGAACGAGCCGGCACGCCGGCGCCGTTCGATCAGGCCCTCGCGCGCGAGCCGGCTCAGTGCCTTGTTCACGGTTGCGCGGGCACAGCCATAGTCGACCACAAGCTGATGCTCGAACGGGATGCGCGTGCCCGGCGGCCATTCACCCGAGCGGATGCGCGCCTCGACATCGCCCCGGATTCGCGCTTCGATCGTCATGCGGCGAGCAGCCGAACAAGGGTGGTGGTGAAGCGCTGCCGGATTTCGTCCGCGCGGATATGCCGTCCGGCTTCCACGACCTTGAGCCCGTGGCGCCAGACACAGTCGACCCCGCTGCGCGACGCGAAAATCCAGCTGTCGAGCAGCTGGTCGCCCTTGCGTCCGACCAAGGCCGGATCGTGCGGATCGAGCGAGACGATATCGGCTGACTGGCCGGGCGCGATCCCGGCCGCGACGCCGAGCGCGCGCCCCCCGCCCTGCACCGCGCCGGTGAACAGGCTTGCGCCGACCGAGGGTCGCTCCGGCTGGCCGAGCACGCAGCGTGCCTCGCCCCGGAGCCTTTGGCCATATTCGAGCAGGCGCAGTTCCTCAGCCGCATCGATCCGGACATTCGAGTCGCTGCCGATCCCGAAAGCGCCACCTTCGGCGAGATAGGCGGCTGCGGGGAAGATACCGTCGCCGAGATTGGCCTCGGTGATCGGACAAAGTCCAGCCGTCGCGCCGCTTCGCGCCAGCTCAATGCGTTCGGCATCAGTCATGTGGGTCGCATGGACGAGACACCAGCGCGCGTCGACCTGTACGGTATCCAGCAGCCATTCGACTGGCCGCTTACCGCTCCAGGCCAGACAATCGGCCACTTCGCGGCGTTGCTCGGCGATATGGATATGGATCGGGCCGGTGCCTGCCAGAGGCAGGATCGCCTTCAGTTCCTCGGGCGTAACCGCGCGCAGGCTGTGCGGTGCCACCCCGACCACTGCATCAGGCAGCGCCGACACCGCTGCGCGCGACTCTTCGACGAGTTTGGCATAGCCATCCACGTCATTCAGAAAACGGCGCTGTGCCGCGCCCGGCGCAGCGCCGCCGAAACCGCCATGGGCGTAGAAGACAGGCAGCAAGGTCAGCCCGATGCCACTGATCTCAGCCGCAACGGCGATGCGCGAGGCCATTTCGGCCGGGGCGGCGTATGGCCGGCCGGCCGCGTCATGATGGAAATAATGGAACTCGCCGACACGGGTGAAGCCACCCTCGAGCATCTCGGCACAGGCTTGGGCGGCGATCGCCTCGACATCGTCGGGGCCGAGCCGGTCGAGGAAGCGATACATGAGATCGCGCCATGACCAGAAATCATCGCCTGCGGGGCCGCGCGCCTCGGCGAGCCCGGCCATACCGCGCTGAAAGGCATGGCTGTGGAGATTGGGCAGGCCGGGCAGGCCGATCGCATGGCGCTCATCGCCCGGCTCAGCCGCGACATCAGCCCGGATCGCGGAGATCAGACCGTCCGAGATTTCCAGCCGGACGTGGTCGGCCCAACGCCCGCCGATCAGCGCGGTTTTGAACCACAATGTCTGCATCGACATTTCTCCAGCGCCCTCGCGAATATGTCTAGACATATTCATGCGCTTGGCCAAGTCTAGGAAAATGACGACTCCGGAGGATCTGCGCTGCGACCGGCTGTGGCGGAACGCCCGGCTGGCGACGCTCGCCGGCGATGGGCTCGGGCTGGTCGAAGACGGCGTGATCGCGGCACGCTCGGGCCGGATTATCTACGCCGGGCCAGCGGAGGGGGCGCCCGCCTTCGTCGCTGCCGAGACGATCGATTGCGAACGCCGCTTGATTACGCCGGGCCTGATCGATTGCCACACCCACCTCATCCATGCCGGGGACCGTGCGCGTGAATTCGAGATGCGGCTCGAGGGCGCGACCTATGAGGAGATCGCCCGCGCCGGCGGCGGCATCCGCTCGACCATGACGGCCACGCGGGCGGCCAGCGAAGCGATGCTGGTCGAGACTGCCCTGCCCCGCCTCGACGCATTGATCGCCGAGGGCGTGACCACCGTTGAGGTGAAATCGGGCTACGGCCTTACCCTTGCCGACGAGTTGAAGATGCTGCGCGCGGCTCGGGCGCTGGGTGACGCGCGGCGGGTTCGCATCCGCACCACTTTCCTCGGCGCGCATGCGCTGCCGCCCGAATGGGCCGACGACGCAGATGGCTATATCGACCTGGTCTGCGACACGATGACCCCGGCGGTGGCCGAGGCGGGGCTTGCCGATGCCGTCGATGCTTTCTGCGAAGGGATCGGCTTCTCGGCCGCTCAGACCGAGCGCGTGTTCGCTGCCGCAGCCGCGCATGGGCTTCCGGTCAAGCTCCATGCCGAGCAGCTTTCGAACCTGCATGGCGCCGCGCTCGCCGCGCGCTATGGCGCGCTGTCGGCTGACCATCTCGAATATCTCGATGCCGACGGCGTGGCGGCGATGGCGAGGAGCGGCACGGTCGCGACCCTGTTGCCCGGCGCCTTCTACTTCGTGCGCGAGACGAAGTTGCCGCCGATCGCCGAATTGCGCGCGGCGGGCGTGCCGATTGCGTTGGCGACGGATTGCAACCCCGGCTCGTCGCCGCTCACCTCGCTGCTGCTGGCGATGAACATGGGCGCGACTTTGTTCCGGCTGACCGTCACCGAATGCCTGCGCGGCGTGACCGTAAACGCAGCCCGTGCGCTCGGGCTGCAGGACGAGATCGGCACGCTCGAGCCGGGCAAGGCCTGCGATCTCGCCATCTGGGATGTCGAGTACCCGTCTCACCTTGTGTATCGCATGGGGTTCAATCCGCTCCATGCCCGTATCTGGAGTGGCTTATGAGCGCGATCACCCTGAAGCCCGGGGCGGTGCCGCTCGGCGACTGGCGCGCCATCTATCGCGGTGCCGAGGTGCGGCTCGATCCCGCGTCCGCTGACGCCGTCGCGGCCAGCGCCGCCGCGGTCGGGCGCATCCTGGCGCGGGGCGAGCCGGTCTATGGGATCAACACCGGCTTCGGGAAGCTGGCCAGCGTGCGGATCGCGGGCGAGGACCTTGCCACGCTCCAGCGCAATATCGTGCTGAGCCATGCCGCCGGTACGGGCGCACCGTCGCCGGTGCCGGTCGTTCGGCTGATGCTTGCGCTGAAGCTCGCCAGCCTTGCCCAGGGCGCCTCGGGTGTACGGCCCGAGACGGTCGCATTGCTCGAAGCGATGCTGACGCGTGGGCTGACCCCGGTGATTCCGGCCCAGGGATCGGTCGGCGCGTCGGGCGATCTCGCGCCGCTCGCGCATATGGCGGCGACGATGATCGGGGTCGGCGAGATTGCCGTTGGCGGCGAGCGCCTGGCGGCCGCCGCCGCGCTCGCCGGGGCTGGGTTGGCGCCCCTGGTGCTTGGCCCCAAGGAGGGGCTGGCGCTGCTCAACGGCACGCAATTCTCGACCGCGAATGCGCTTGCCGGGCTGTTCGAGACGGAGCGGCTGCATCAGTCGGCGCTGGTGACGGGCGCGCTCTCGACCGAGGCGGCCAAGGGATCGGATACGCCGTTCGATCCGCGCATCAATGCTCTGCGCCGCCATGCCGGGCAGATCGAGACAGCGGCGGCACTGCGCGGCCTGATGGCGGGATCGGCGATCCGGGCATCGCATGTGGTGGGCGATCCACGCGTGCAGGACCCCTATTGCCTGCGCTGCCAGCCCCAGGTGATGGGCGCAGCGCTCGATATTATGCGCCAGGTCGCGACGACGCTCGAGGACGAGGCGAACGGCGTTTCGGACAATCCGCTGATCTTCCCTGACACGGACGAGGCGCTGTCGGGCGGGAACTTCCACGCCGAGCCGGTTGCCTTCGCCGCCGATATCCTGGCGCTCGCGATCTGCGAGATCGGCTCGATCGCGGAGCGCCGGATCGCGATGCTGGTCGATCCGGCCTTGTCCGGCCTGCCCGCTTTCCTGACGCCGCAGCCCGGGCTCAATTCTGGCTTCATGATCCCGCAGGTGACGGCGGCGGCTCTGGTCTCCGAGAACAAGCAGCGCGCCTATCCGGCGAGCGTGGATTCGATCCCGACCTCGGCGAACCAGGAGGATCATGTCTCGATGGCCGCGCATGGCGCGCGGCGGTTGCTCGACATGGCCGAGAATCTCGGGGCGGTGCTCGGCATCGAATTGCTCGCCGCGGCGCAGGGGTGCGAGTTCCATGCGCCGCTCACTTCGTCCGAGGCGCTGGAGCGCGCGCGGGCGCGGCTGCGGCGCGACGTACCGGCGCTCGACCATGACCGTCATATGCACCCCGATATGGAAGCGGCCAATGCGATCATCCGCTCGGGCGCGCTGATCGAGGCGGCGGGGGTCACCTTGCCGGGGGTCGAGGCATGAGCGCTTCGACAATTCCACGCCGTCACCCCGGACTTGTTCCGGGGTCCATCTCTCGATGTCCACCGTCATCGCTTGTTGCACGATGGATGCCGGAACAAGTCCGGCATGACGTTTTGAGGTAGGGGCATGAGCGTCGAGGTCCGTCGCGGCACAGCACCGCTCGTCGTCAGCTTCCCGCATACTGGCACGGAGCTTCCGGCCGAGATCGAGTCCGGCTTGGTTTGGGCCTGGCTGGCGCGGCGCGACGCCGACTGGTGGATCGACCGGCTTTACGACTTTGCCGCCGATCTCGGCGCGACCACAATCCGCACCACAATCTCGCGCAGCGCGATCGATGTGAATCGCGATCCCTCGGGGGCTTCGCTCTATCCGGGGCAGGCGACGACGGAGCTGTGCCCGATCACGACCTTCGACGGCGAGCCGCTCTATCGCGAAGGATGCGCGCCCGATCACGCGGAGATCGCCCGGCGGCGCGCCTTTTGGTTCGACCCCTATCATCAGGCGATCGCGGCCGAGCTGGCGCGGTTGCGGGCTGAGCACCCCCGGGTCGTGCTCTACGATGCGCATTCGATCCGCAGCCACATTCCCCGGTTGTTCGAAGGCGAATTGCCGCAGTTCAATATCGGCACCTTCTCGGGCGCGAGCTGCGACCCCGCGCTCGCCGCGGCAGTGCAGGCCGAGTGCGCCGCCTCCGGCCTGAGCCACGTCCTCAACGGCCGCTTCAAGGGTGGCTGGACGACGCGCCATTATGGCCGCCCCACTGAAGGCGTGCACGCCATCCAGATGGAGCTCGCGATGCGCGGATATATGGCCGAGCCCGACGCGCCGTCACCGGCCAATTGGCCAAGTCCTTTCGACCCCGACGCAGCCCCGGTTCGCCCGGTGCTGATCCGCATCCTCCAGACGTGCCTCGCCTTTGCCGCAAAGGACCCCGCATGACCCGCCTCGACAATAGCCGCATCATCCGCCCCGCCACCGGCACGACGCTGACCGCGAAGAGCTGGTTGACCGAGGCGCCGCTCAGGATGCTGATGAACAATCTCCATCCCGATGTCGCCGAGCGGCCCGAGGAGCTGGTGGTCTATGGCGGCATCGGCCGGGCCGCGCGCGACTGGGAGAGCTATGACCGGATCGTCGCTGCGCTCACCCGGCTGGAGGATGACGAAACGCTGCTGATCCAGTCGGGCAAGCCGGTCGGCATCTTCCGCACGCATAAGGATGCACCGCGGGTGCTGCTCGCGAACTCGAACCTGGTGCCGCACTGGGCGACCTGGGCGCATTTCAACGAGCTCGATCGCAAGGGGCTGGCGATGTACGGGCAGATGACCGCCGGTTCCTGGATCTATATCGGCACCCAGGGCATCGTGCAGGGCACGTACGAGACCTTTGTCGAGATGGGCCGCCAGCACTATGGCGGCGACCTTTCCGGCCGCTGGCTGCTGACCGCCGGGCTTGGCGGCATGGGCGGCGCGCAGCCGCTCGCGGCGGTGATGGCCGGCGCCTCCTGCCTCGCGATCGAATGCCAGCCGAGCCGGATCGAGATGCGGCTGCGCACCGGCTATCTCGATCGCTCGGCGACCAGCATCGAAGAGGCGCTTGCCCTCCTCGAAGCCGCCAGGGCGGAGGGCAAGCCGGTCTCGATCGGGCTGCTCGGCAATGCGGCGGATATCGTTCCCGACCTTTACGCGCGCGGCGTCCGGCCCGATCTGCTGACCGACCAAACCTCGGCGCATGATCCGCTCAACGGCTATCTGCCCAAGGGCTGGTCGCTCGAGGAATGGGCACTTGGCCGCGAGCGCAACCCGCAACTGGTGATCGACGCGGCCAAGGCGTCGATGGCGATCCATGTCCAGGCGATGCTCGATTTCCAGGCGGCGGGCGTGCCGACGGTCGATTACGGCAACAATATCCGCCAGGTCGCCAGGGACGAGGGCGTGGCCAATGCGTTCGATTTCCCCGGCTTCGTCCCCGCCTATATCCGCCCGCTCTTCTGCCGGGGGATCGGGCCGTTCCGCTGGGTCGCGCTGTCGGGCGATCCCGAGGACATCTACCGGACTGATGCCAAGGTGAAGGAACTGCTGCCCGACAATGCGCCGCTGCACAGATGGCTCGACATGGCGCGCGAGCGGATTCACTTCCAGGGCCTGCCGGCGCGGATCTGCTGGGTGGGGCTTGGCGAGCGTCATCGGCTGGGCATGGCGTTCAACGAGATGGTGGCGAGCGGCGAACTCAAGGCGCCGATCGTGATCGGACGCGACCATCTCGATTCGGGCTCGGTCGCAAGCCCGAACCGCGAGACCGAAGCGATGCGCGACGGATCGGACGCCGTATCCGACTGGCCGCTGCTCAACGCGCTGCTCAACACGGCTTCGGGCGCGACCTGGGTGTCGCTCCACCATGGCGGCGGGGTCGGCATGGGCTATTCGCAGCATGCCGGCATGGTGATCGTCGCCGACGGCACCGAGGCTGCGGCGTGGCGGCTCGAACGCGTGCTGTGGAACGACCCGGCGACCGGGGTGATGCGGCACGCCGATGCCGGCTATCCGATCGCGATCGATTGCGCGCGGGAGCAGGGGCTGGATCTGCCGTCGCTGTAACCATGGGGCTGTGTAGGGCAGCGGTGGGCGCGGTTGAATCGGGGCGGTGTGTTGGGAATGTCAGGCAATGTGCTGACATTTCCAATTGTACAGAACATTGTACAGTGTTGCCCGACAGGCGCGAGATTTGCGGCAGCATGGAGCCTCTTCTGCTCCCCTCCCGCTTGCGGGAGGGGCCCGGGGGTGGGCTCGCGCCTTCCTCAAGCGGATCGGTGGAGGTGAGCGCGAGCCCACCCCTACCCCTCCCGCAAGCGGGAGGGGGAAAGAAGTAGCTAACGCGTTCCGCTATCGGCGCCGAGGATCATCGCGGCGCCCTTTTCCGCGATCATCATCGTCGGCGCATTGGTGTTGCCCGAGGTGATGCGGGGCATGATCGAGGCGTCGATCACGCGCAGGCCGGCGATGCCGTGCACGCGAAGTTGCGGATCGACCACGGCGCGCTCGTCCACGCCCATCGCAGCGGTGCCGACGGGATGGAAGATGCTGGTCGAGATGTTGCCGATCGCTTCGGCAAGCTGCGCATCGCTTTCGCAGTCGGGTCCGGGGCGGAACTCTGCGGGGCGATAGCGGGCGAGCGCCGGCTGGGCGACGATGGCGCGGGTGATCTTCACGGCGTCGATCGCGATCTGCAGATCCTCGGGCGCCGAGAGATAATTGGGCTGGATACGGGGCGGTCCGGCGGGATCGGGTGAGCCGATCCAGACACTGCCCCGGCTCTGCGGCCTGAGATTGCACACGCTGGCGGTGAAGGCGGGAAAGGGATCGAGCCCGCCGCCGAACGCGGCGAGGCTCAGCGGCTGGACATGATATTCGAGATTGGGCGTCGCGAAGCGCGGATGCGAGCGCAGGAACAGCCCGAGCTGGCTCGGCGCCATCGCCATCGGCCCGGCGCGCCTGAGCAGATATTCGAGCCCGATCCGCGCCTTGCCCGGCCAGGAGGCAGCGAGGATGTTGAGCGTCGGCACATCCTCGACCCGATAGGCGCAGCGGATCTGCAGATGGTCCTGCAGATTCTCGCCGACGCCGGGCAGGTGGTGGACCGGCGCTACGCCGACCGCGCGCAGTTTCTCGGCGTCGCCGATGCCGGAGCGCTGGAGTAGCACCGGTGATCCGATCGCGCCGCTCGCCAATATGACTTCCCCACGGGCCCTGGCCACGAAACGCCCGCCGCCCGACTGGAAGGCGACCCCGATCGCACGGCGCCGCTCGATCACCACATGATCGACGATCGCGCCGGTCTCGATCCGCAGATTGGCGCGCTTCGCCACCGGGCGCAGAAAGGCATCGGCCGCGCTCCAGCGCCGCCCGCGCCTTTGCGTCACCTCGAAAAAGCCCGAGCCCTCATTATCGCCGGCGTTGAAATCCTGCGTCTCCGGCACGCCATATTGGCTCGCCGCCGCGCGGAACGCCTCGAGCAGATCCCAGCGCAGCCTCTGCCTCTCGACGCGCAACTCGCCGCCCGAGCCATGGACCGCGCTCGGGCCGGCGACATGGTCCTCAGCCTTGATGAACCAGGGCAGGACATCATCCCAGCCCCAGCCGATATTCCCAGCCTGGCGCCAGCCGTCATAATCCTGGGACTGGCCGCGGATATAGATCATGCCGTTGATCGACGAGCTGCCGCCGATCACCCGGCCGCGCGGATAATTGAGCTCGCGGTCGTTGAGGAACGCTTCGGGCCCGGTTTTGAAGCACCAGTCAGTGCGCGGATTGCCCATGCAATAGAGATAGCCGACCGGGATCTTGATCCACAGATAATCGTCCTTGCCGCCTGCCTCGAGCAGCAGCACGCGGTTGCGCGGGTCGGCGCTCAGCCGGTTCGCCAGCACGCAGCCGGCGCTGCCGCCGCCGACGACGATATAGTCATAGTCGCCGAAATCGCCCTGCACGCACGCATTCCTCAGAGATGACGGATGGCCGCCTGATCCACCCGCACCATCGCCTCGTCATAGCTTCGCAGCAAGGCATCGAAGGTCGTGCGGAAGCGTCTCGCCTCGGGCCCGAACGGGATATCGCCCCCGCGCGTCACCTCAGGCGACGCCAGCCATTCGAGATAGCGCGCCGCGCCCGCCTTGCGGCCGATCGTGCGGCAATCCTCGCGCAGGCGGATCATCGCTGCATCCACCTCCTGATGGCGCTCGCGCCAGACCTCGACCCAGGCGGCGCCCTGTTCGGCATAGCGGCGCAGCCAGACAAGCTGCGGATCGCGCGGATCGATCTCCTCGGGGCTCGCCAGCACAACGTTCAGCCGGCGGTACATCAGGTCCTGGAAGACCTGGTCCCGATCGGTGCGCCAGCGCTCGATCAGGGTGGCGTCGGGCCGGGTCAGGTCCCCGTCCGGGAAGATCAGCCGGTCAGCGAAGATCGTGTGCGGGAAGCTCAGGGCGCGCAGCTCGGGCAGCTCGAGATAGATGGCGATCTCGGTGAAGGTGCTCGCCTCGCGCTCATTCTGGAAGGACCGTGCTGCCATCGCCGCCTGGTTCAGCCCGGCGACGTGCGGGATCGTCGCGGCGTGATAGATTTCGTGGAGATAGCGCAGATCGCGGATGGTGGGGTTGTCATAGTCGCAGAGCAGGATCGCGCCCCACCAGGGCGAGAAATGCGTCCATTCATGATATTGGTCCGACGCCTCGAAAAACAGGCGCGGGAGATGCGCGAAGCGATCGACCAGGCGGTGGACCAGCCCGCCCTCGCGGTGCGATCGGCGGATCGGGCCGTCGCTCCACAGCGCGTCGACATAGCTGTGCACGTCGTCGCGCTCGACCAGCAGCGTCAGGCTGTCGCGGCGCATCAGCCGGCGTCCCGGGCGAGCGTGGCGGCCATGGTCGGCGCCATGGCGGGATCGATCATCACCGTCATGGTCGGCGTCAGGCACAGCCGCACGACGCGGTCGCTGCCCTCGCCGCGCAGCACGCCGGCGATCAGCGGCGAGGGCGCGGCGGGCGGCGGGGCGGTCGCGAGCAGCATGACATCCGCCGGCGCGAGGCCAGCAATGCCGAGCCGCCCGGCGACCTGCGCGCACGCCGCCTCCTGTACCGGCCGATAGAGGCGCGGCAGAGCGAACACATCATGGCGCGCCATCATCTCCACGCCCCAGGCAAGCGACTGGAGATTCTTGAACCAGCGATTGCCGAACAGCGAGCCGCTTTCGCTGCGAGTGAAGACGCCGCCGACGCGGTGATAGTAGCCGCCGAACGGCTTGGAATGGCTGATCACGAAGGCTGGGACATTGGGGAAATCGAGCGCGATGCGATAGGCGCGTGCGACGCTGCCGACATAGGTGAGATCGGGGATCACCGCGACCTGCGGCGCCGCCTCCGCCATGTGCGCCATGAAGCCGGCGAAGTGCGGCCAAACCTGTCCGTCGATCGCCGAGGGCTGGCTTATCCAGAATTGCGCGCCCTTGGGCATATCGGCGCCGATCTCGGCCCAGTTATCGCGACGGTGGCGGATCACCGGAATGGAAAGCGCGGTGGCAAAGGCGGGAAAGCCTTCATAGTCGCCGTCGAACAGATGGACGCCGGGTTCGCCGCCTGCCGCGCGTACCCTGGCGGCATGTTCCGCCATCAGCTTGTAGATGCCCTCGCTTGCGCCCGCGGTCGGATAGCGGAACGGGAAGGCGGCACCGTCCACCGTAACGACGGGCGCGGCCCAGGCGAGCCAGCGCTCGAAATATTCCTCGTGCAGCACATCCTGCTTCTGCGTCCAGGGCTCGCGGTAGCGATCGAACCATGCGGTCCGCCGCGCTTCGTCGAGCGCGGCGGGGTCGCCCAGCAGCGCCTTCCGGTCACAGCCATCGACCACCTGCGCCAGCGCGGCCTCCGATTCCGGCATGACCAGCGCATAGATCGTGCCCGACACGCCGGCGGCGAGCAGTTCGGCCTTGAGCGCGGCCTGGGCATAAGCGGGAAGGGCTTCGTTCATGCAGCCGATCCTGCGGCAAAAGGGGTTGGCATCCGGTGAAGAGGCCGGGTGCGAACACGGGCAGGCCGATGACCGGCATCATTGTCGCATGACAGGCAGGGTGAATGGCGGAGCGGGAGGGATTCGAACCCTCGATACGCTTTTGACGTATACTCACTTTCCAGGCGAGCGCCTTCGACCACTCGGCCACCGCTCCGCATTCCCTGGCAGGAGGCCGGCCCTAGAGGCTCGCGCGCTGACGCGCAAGCCGCCTGCGATTGCACCGGTGCGGCGCTTCATGCCACAAGCCCGGCATGCTGATCCCCTTCCTCCTGCTCGCCGCCGCACAGGCGGCACCCACCCCGCCCGCATCACCGCTTCCGTCGGACGCGGCGCCCGCCGACTGGCGGCCGATCCCCGATGACGAGCTGCTGGTCATCACCCTCGCCGGCAACCGCACCGTCGTGATCCGCCTCGCCGCGCGGCTCGCGCCCGAACATGTCGCCAATGTCCGCAAGCTCGCACTGGCGCATTGGTGGGACGCCACCAGCGTCTACCGCGTCCAGGAGAATTGGGTCACGCAATGGGGCGATGCGACCGAGAAGAAGATACTGCCCGGCAATATCGTGAAAATCCCCGCCGCCGAATATGATGTCGCCGCCGGCGATCTGGCGCAGCGCCTGAGCCAGGCGGATGCCTATTCGAAAATCTCGGGCGTTACTGCGGATGGCTGGCCGATCGCGGGCAATGGCACCCAGAGCTGGATTCCGCATTGCTATGCCACGGTCGGCGTCGCGCGCGACGCCTCGCCCGATACCGGCACCGGTGCCGAGCTGTTCACCCCGATCGGCGGCGCGCGGCGGCTCGACCGCAATTACACGATTATCGGCCGGATCATCGAGGGGATGAAATATCTCTCGGCCATGCCGCGCAGCGATGCGCCGCTGGGCGTCTATGCGACTGAAGCCGAACGGACGCCGATCGTCTCGGTCCGCCTGGCCAGCGACATGCCCGCGGCCGAACGCCCGAAATTCGAATATCGCGCGACCGACAATGAACGCTTCGCTGCCTATATCAGGCTGCGCGAGCATCCGGCAGCGCCGACCGTCGGGCTTGGCGGCATCGATATCTGCGACCTGCCGCTCGCGACACGCCGCGCCGGCGCCAGATAGCGCCTACTTGCCGACCCAGTCGGCCACGTCGCTTGCGACCTGGTTCGCTGCCTGGTTGATGCCGATACCGACTGCGTCCGCCGCGATCTCGGACACGGGCACGCGCGCCTCGAAGCGCCGTTTCTCGACGACATTGCCTTCGCGCATCAACGCCGCATCATAGACCACGACGGCCTGGTTGGTGCCCGATTCGACGCCGAAGCTGCGCAACTCGCCGGTGAGGCGCGCACCCGGATCGGCCAGCGACTGCGCCGTGCTCAGCACCACCCGGCCGGTCTTGGCGGCAATCGTATCGGACAGCAGCCGGGCGAACAGCCGCGCGGGCGGCTCGACCCACTGCGCATTCACCACATAGGCGATCGAAGTATCGCTGGTCTGTACCGGCACCCGCTGCGTGGCGAGCGCCTGCGAGACCGCGGGCACAAGGATCGTGATCGTCTTGGCATTGGCCGAGGACATGGTCTGGCCGGCGGGAACGGCTGAAGCCGAGCTAATCGTCAGCAGCGAGGGCGGCGGCTTGGCGCCGAAGCTGACACAGGCCGAGAGCGGCGCCATCGCCAGCAGGACAAGCGAGGATTTCAGGGTGCGGGGGTGCATCGGGAGCCTCATTTCTTCTTGCCCTTGTAATCGGGGAGCTTGGGCGCGCCGAGCAGCGAGCCGGCACCGCCCTGATCGATCTTCTCGGCGACCGAGGTGAGCGCTTGCGACATCTGGCGTAGATCATGGACGAGCTGGCCGACCTCGGGCAGCGTCTGCTTCGACAGCGACTGGATCCCCGGCCGCGCATCGCTGATCGCTGCGTCGAGCGATTCCATGCTGTGCTGCGCGGCGGCGACCGCCTTGTTGAGATTCTGCGCCGCCGGCCGCACATCGTCATTGAGCAGCGTGTTGGTGGTGCCGGCGAGCACCCCGATCTGCTGCGCCGCGTCGCCCGCCTTCTGGATCGCGATCCGCGTCTCGGCGATGGTCTGGGCGAGCTCGGGCCCGCGATCGGCCAGCGCCTTGGTCAGCCGGTTGGTGTTGGCGAGGATGCCGGTGATCGAGGCCTGGTTCTTGTCCGACAGAGTCTCGGTGAGCTTTTCGGTCAAGGTCGACAGCCGCTCGAGCAATTGCGGCGCCGAGCTCAGGATCGCGCCAAGCCCGCCCTGTTTGGGCGGAATGACCGGCACGCCGAACGGGCAATCGACCCGGGCATTGGTGTCCGGGCAGGCAATCGGCGGCGCGCCCTTGACCGCGCCGTCGAGCTGGATTTCGCTGACGCCGGTGAAGCCGACACCCTGAAGCGTGGCGGTGGTGCCCTGGAGGATCGGCGTCTCGTCCTTCACGCTGATGCGCACGCGGACGAATTGCGGATCGTCCTTGAACAGCGCGATCTCCTTCACCTGGCCCGACGGCACGCCCGAAAAGGCGACGGTCGAGCCCTTGTTGAGCCCGTCGACCGACTGTTTGAAGAAGATGTCATATTCCTTCTCGGTGCCGCCGTTCACCCGGGCGATCCAGACGAAGAAAAGGGCGAGCACCAGCAGCAGGATCAGCACGACGGCGCCGACAAGCACATGGTTCGATCGGGTTTCCATCAGTCGCTAGCCCCTGATTCTGCCGGCATTTTTTCAGCCGCCTTGTCCGCCTGACGCGCCCGGTTGAGCGTCGCGGTGGCGGCGCGGCCGCGCGGGCCCTTGAAATATTCCTTGATCCACGGATGGTCCAACGCGAGCAGCTCGTCGATGGTGCCGACCGCGATCACCTTCTGGTCGGCAAGCACCGCGACCCGGTCGCAGATCGCGTAGAGCGTATCGAGATCATGCGTGATCAGGAACACCGTCAGCCCCATCGTCTTCTGGAGCGAGGCGATCAGCTCGTCGAACGCCGCCGCGCCGATCGGATCGAGGCCGGCGGTCGGCTCGTCGAGGAACAGCAATTCGGGGTCGAGCGCGAGCGCGCGGGCGAGCCCGGCGCGCTTGCGCATCCCGCCCGAGAGCTCGGCCGGATATTTCGGCCCGGCGTCAGCGGGCAGGCCGGTCATCACCACCTTGTAGGCTGCGATCTCGTCGAGCAGCGCCTGATCGAGCTTGGGGTAGAATTCGCGCAGGGGCACTTGGGTGTTCTCGGCGACCGTCAGCGTCGAGAAGAGCGCGCCGCCCTGGAACAGCACGCCCCAGCGCTTGCGGATGTTGAACGCCTCATTCTCCTCGAGATCGATGGTCGGTTCGCCGAACACCGTGATCTCGCCCGCATCGGGAACCTGCAGGCCGATGATCGAGCGCATCAGCACGGATTTGCCGGTACCCGATCCGCCGACCACGCCGAAAATCTCGCCGCGCTTCACCTCGAGATCGAGCCCGCTATGGACGATCTGTTCGCCGAAGCTGTTCTTGAGGCCATGCACCGAGATGACCGTCTCGCCGCTGCGCGTCATATCCAGCCGACCCAGGTGAAGAAGACAGCGAAAAAGGCATCGAGCACGATGACGAGGAAGATCGCCTGGACCACCGCCGAGGTGGTGCGCGTGCCGACCTGCTCGGCATCGGCCTCGACCAGCATGCCCTGGAAGCAGCCCGCTATCGCGATGATCGCGCCGAACACCGGCGCCTTGACCAGCCCGACATAGAGATCCGTGATCGGCACGACCTCGCGGATGCGCTGGACGAAAGTGATCGGCGGGATATCGAGCGACAGCCAGCAGAACAGGCCGCCGCCGATGATCGAGACCAGCGAGGCATAGAAGCCGAGCAGCGGCATCATCACCACTGCCGCGATCACCCGGGGCAGCACCAGCGCCTCCATCGGCGAGACGCCGATGGTGCGCATCGCATCGATCTCCTCGGTCAGCTTCATCGTGCCGATCTGCGCGGCAAAGGCCGAGCCCGAGCGCCCGGCGACCATGATCGCCGTCATCAGCACGCCGAGCTCGCGCAGGGTGATGCGGCCGATCAGGTTGATCGTGAACACCTCGGCGCCGAACTGGCGGAGCTGGACTGCGCCCTGCTGGCCGATGACGATGCCGATCAGGAAGCTCATCAGGCCGATGATGCCGAGCGCCGTCACGCCGACGACCTCGAAGCGCTGCACCGTCGCGTTGAAGCGGAAGCGGCGATATCGGATGACGCTGCCGAACGCGAGCACGGTGGCGCCGAGGAAGCCAAGCAGGCCGTATAAAGTCTTGATCGAGACGACGACGGCATCGCCGATCTCGCCGACGACGCGCGTGAGGCCGCTATCCTGAGGCGGGCGCATCGCGACGGGCTGATCGGCCGCCTCGACCTGATGGAGCAGATGCTCGCTATCGGCATTGAGCCCCTCGATGCGCGCGCCGTGCTGGGCGGCGAACCGGTGGACGATCCACGCGCCGATCGTATCGATCCGGTCGATGCCGCTGAGATCGACCACGGCGACCTCGCCGTCATAGCCGCGCAGCCGCTCGGGCAGGTCGCCGATCCGGGCCAGAGACAGGCTGCCGGTGAAGCGAACCACATCGCCGCCGGAGACGCTTTCGTGCGAAAAGGCGGCCATCTCGTTCATATCGACCATCATTGCTGCAATCGCACTGGATCAGCAAGCTGCATGCAGGATAGGGCGAAACGATGACGAAGCTCGCAATCTACGACATGGACCGGACGATCACCCATGCGCCGACCTGGATTGCGTTCCTGATCGAGACCGCGAAGAGCCAGGCACCATGGCGACTGGCGCTGCTGCCGGTCGCGGGGCTGGCGACGGCGGCCTATGGCGTGAAGGCAATCGACCGCGGGCGGCTGAAGCAGATGACGCAGTGGTTGCTGCTCGGCCACCGGATGCGCGACAGCGATGCGAAGCGGGCCGCGGCGCATTTCGCTGACCGCATTGCCGCCTCGGGCGTGTTCGCCGGCGCCCGGGCGCAGATCGCAGCTGACCGCGCCGCCGGCTATCAACTGGTGATGGCGACCGCCTCCTATCGTTTCTATGCCGGCGCGATCGCCGAGCGGCTCGGCTTCGACCATGTCATCGCGACCGAGGTGGAGCGGGTCGAGGATCGGCTGCGCGCGCGCATCGCCGGCGAGAATTGCTATGGGCCCGGCAAGCTCAGGATGATCGAGGCCTGGATGGCGGCGAACCATATCGCGCGCGCCGATGCGCAGATCCGCTTCTATTCCGATCACGTCTCCGATGCGCCCGTGCTGGAGTGGGCGGACGAGGGCTTCGCGGTCAACGCGCACGGCCCCTTGCGCAAGCTGGCGCGCGAGCGCGGCTGGACGATCGTCGACTGGGAACGGTAGCGTCACAGGACGACATCGACCGTGTGGAGCAGCAGCCCGACCAGGCCGCCGACCAGGGTGCCGTTGACCCGGATATATTGCAGATCGCGGCCGACCGCATTTTCGAGCCGCCGCGTGATGGTGCGGGCATCCCAGCCGCGCACCGTCTCCGACACTAGCCGGACGATGCCGTCGCCATAATCCGCTGCCATGCCGACCGCGGCACGGCGGACGAAACGGTTGATCGTCGCGCGCAGCATCGCATCCTGCTGCAAGGTTTCGCCGAGCTGGCGCAGCGCCTCGCCGAGCTGGCCGGTGAGCGCCGCGTCGGGATCGCGCGCGATGCGCAACAGGCTGGCGCGCGCCTGCTCCCACAGCCCGTCGAGCCAGCGCTGCATCGCCGGATTGTCGATGATCTCGGCCTTCACCGCCTCGACCCGCAGGCGCATCCGCTCGTCATGCTGCAGGTCGTGGGCGAGCGCCACCAGCCCTTCCTCGGCCTTGGCCCGCAGGGGATGATCGGGGTCGGCCGCCATGTCATGGATCATCGTGTCGAGGCCGGAGATGATCTTGTTGGCCAGCGTCTCGTCCAGGCCAGTCCAGCGCATCACCGTGCCGGCGCGCTCATGCACCATGTTCCGGATCATCTGCTCGTTCGCCGCCAGCACCTTGGCCGCCCAGCGGATGATGCCGTCGAGCAGGGGCGCGTGGCGCTGTTCGGCGATCGCCGCGGTCAGCGCCTGGCCGAGCAAAGGTGCGACGTCGAGCGCGCGCAGGCGCTGGCCGATCGTCGTCTTGACCATGCCGCCGAGGCGCTGCTGATCGAACGCGTCGAGCATGTCGGCGGCGAGGCGTGAGGCGCCCTTGCGCAGCCGTCCCTGGGTCCCGGCCGGGCTGGCCAGCCAGCGCCCCGCCGCGCCCGCGACATCGACCCCGCGCATCCGCCGCGCGACGACGCCGGGGATGAGGAAATTGTCGCGCAGGAACGCGGCAAGCGTCTCGCCGATCCGGTCCTTGTTGCGCGGGATGATCGCTGTGTGCGGGATCGGCAGGCCGAGCGGATGGCGGAACAGGGCTGTCACCGCGAACCAGTCGGCCAGCCCGCCGACCATCGCGGCCTCGGCAAAGGAGCGGACGAAGCCGATCGCCGGATGCAGGTGATCGAACTGGCGCGCGGCGAGGAAGATCGCCGCCATCAGGACGAGCAGCCCGGTCGCGATCCAGCGCATCTGGCGCAGCCCGGCGGGGACAGGCTCTCCGGAACGGGGCGCGCGGGCAAGCAGTTTCATGTTCGGAACAATCCCCGAAAGCGGGGATAGTTCAAGGCCGAAGTCGATTTGGGGTCCGGCCCCGCGAGATTGCGCGGCCGGACACCCGGGGATTCGACAGGCTCATTCAGCCGGTTTGGGCGCTTCGTCACCGGGGCGGTAGACGATCGTCCCGGGCTGCCCGCCGATCCGCGGCGGCAGCGGATCATTGTCGAGCACCGGCCGCCCATCGTCGCCGGGGCGATAGGTGAGCAGGCGGCGGCCGATCTTGGGCCCGGCCCAAGCTTCGATCGCAACCGCCAGGCTGAAGCTCGCCGGCACGATCAGCAGGGTCAGCAGGGTCGAAAGCAACAGGCCGCCGATCACGACGATACCCATCGGCGCCCGCCAGGAACCGTCACCGCTGAGCGACAGCGCCGTCGGGATCATGCCCGCGACCATCGCCACCGTGGTCATGACGATCGGCTGGGCACGCTTGTGGCCGGCATCGATGATCGCGGTCATCACCTCGACCCCCTTCTGCATCTCCTCGAGCGCGAAATCGATCAGCAGGATCGAGTTCTTCGCGACGATGCCGAGCAGCATCAGGATGCCGATGAACACCGGCAGGGACAGCGGATTGCCGGTGGCAAGCAGCCCGATCAGCCCGCCCAGGGGGGCGACCAGCAGCGACAGCATGTTCACGACCGGCGGCAGCAGCCGGCGATAGAGCAGCACCAGCACCGCGAAGACGAGGAAGATGCCCGCCACCACGGCGACGAGGAAGTTCTTCAACATCTCCGCCTGCCATTTGGCCTGGCCGAGCGTCAGTTCGCTGACGCCCACGGGCAGATTCTTCATCGACGGCAGGTCGTGGATCTGCTGCATCGCCACGCTGCTGACGATCGGCTTGCCGTTCACCAGGCCGCGATCGGCGCCGATCGTGATCTGGCGCTGCTGCGCGACGCGCGAGATCTTGGTCGGGCCGGTGCCGAGGCCGACATCGGCGACCAGGCTCAGCGGCACCGAGCCGCCGCCCGCGGTCTGCACCGGCAGGTTCTGGATCGTCGACAGCCGCTGCCGCGAATTCTGGTCAAGCGCCACCCGGATCGGAATCTGGCGGTCGGTGAGCGAGAATTTCGCGCTGTTCTGGTCGATATCGCCCAAGGTCGCGATACGGATCGCCGAGGACAGGGCCTGGGTCGTCACGCCCATGCTGGCGGCGAGATCCATCCGCGGCTTGATCACGATTTCGGGCCGCTGCAGATCGCCGGTGATGCGCGGCGCGATCAGCGACGGCAGTTTCGACATCTCGCCGACGATCCTGATCGCTGTGTCGCTCAGTACCTTGGGATCGTCGCCGCCCAGCGTGATCGTCAGGTCGCGACCGCTCCCGCCCCAGCCGCCATTGGACCGGAACGAGACCCGCGCATCGGGGATCTGCGCCAGCTTCGGCGCGAGCGAGCGTTCGAAGTCGTTGCTCTTCATCGACTTCTGTTTCTTGAAGATCGCCGTCACGCGGCCATTGCCGACAAAGGCGCGCGAATAGACGGATTCGACGTCGGGCTGCTTCTGCAGGAAGTCGGCGACGTTGCGCACCACTGTCTTGGTCTCGTTCAGCGTCGTGCCCGGGACCATCTCGACCAGGGCGGTGCTGCTGTCCTGGTCCTGATCCGGCGAGAAGGTGATCGGCAGCATGGTGAAGAGGAAGATGGTCAGCGCGAACGAGACGACACCGCCGACGACCGCTGACCAGCGATGCTGGAGCGTCCATTTCAGCGTGGCCATGTACATGTCCATGACCCGCCCCTCGCCATGCGAGGCGTGGCCCTTCGCCTTCAGGAAATAGGCGGCGATCATCGGCGTCAGCAGTCGCGCGACGGCAAGGCTCATCAGCACCGAGGCGACGACGGTGAGGCCGAAATTCTTGAAGAACTGGCCCGACACGCCGGGCATCAGGCCGACCGGGAGGAACACAGCGACGATCGACATCGTGGTCGCGAGCACGGCGAGGCCGATCTCGTCCGCAGCGTCGATCGCTGCCTGATAGGCAGTCTTGCCCATGCGCATATGCCGGACGATATTCTCGATCTCGACGATCGCGTCATCGACCAGCACGCCCGCGACGAGACTCAGCGCAAGCAGGGTCATCTGGTTGAGGTTGAAGCCGAGCAGGCTCATGAACCAGAAGGTCGGGATCGCCGAGAGCGGGATGGCGAGCGCCGAGATGACCGTCGAGCGCCAGTCGCGCAGGAACAGGAAGACGACGAACACGGCGAGCACCGCGCCCTCGATCATCGCCTCCATCGCGGAGCTATATTGCTCCTCGGCATATTTCACATTGTTGAAGATGAGCTGGAAATGCACCTTGGGGTTGCGCTTCTCGAGCTCGGCCAGCTTGGCGACGGCGCCGTGGAAGACCGAAACGTCCGAGCCGCCCTTGGAGCGCTGGAAATCGAAGCTCAGCACCTGCCGGCCGTTCATCTCCGAGGCCGAGCGCTGCTCGGCATAGAGATCGCGGACCTGGGCGATCTCGGTCAGCTTGATCCACCGGCCATTGCCGACCGCGATCTGGGTCTGGCCGAGATCATAGGCGTTCTTCGCATTGCCGAGCACGCGCACGGCCTGCTCCGAGCCGGCGATCTCGGCGCGGCCGCCGGCGGCGTTGAGGTTGACCTGGCGGAGCTGCTGGTTGACCTGGCTCGCGGTCAGGCCCTGGGCCTGGAGCTTGGCCGGATCGAGGATCACGCGGATCTCGCGATCGACGCCGCCATTGCGCTCGACCGTCGCCATGCCGGGGACCGACAACAGGCTCTTCGAGACCGTATTGTCGATATACCAGCTGAGCTGCTCGATCGTCATGTCGGTGCTGACCGCGGCATAGCTCGCCAGATCATTGCCGGTGGTGTTGGCGCGCTCGACCTGCGGCTCGAGAATGCCGTCGGGCAGGTTGGAGCGAACCTGCTGGATCGCGCCGCGCACATCCTCGACCGCGCGGTCGATCGGCGTGCCGATGTTGAGCTGGACGACCGTGGTCGAGCTGCCCTCGGTCACGGTCGAATCGATCTCGTCGATGCCCTGGAGGCTGCGCACCGCCGCCTCGATCTGCTGGGTCACCTGAGTCTCGAGCTCGGTCGGCGCGGCGCCCGGCTGGGCGATCGAGATGATCACGACCGGGAAGTCGATGTCCGGATCGTTATTCACCTCCATCGTGCTGAAGCTGACAATGCCAGCCACCGTCAGCATGAAGAACAGCACGATCGACGGAACCGGATTCCGGATCGACCAGGCGGAGATGTTGCGGAAGGACATGGCGTTCAGCCTTGCGTTTTCTGGAGGACCGGCTTGATCTTCTGACCCGGGTTCAAAAAGGCGCCGGCCGAGAGCACGACATGCTCCGAGCCGTTCAGGCCCTCGGCGATCGACACGCCGCTGTCGGAGACGTCGCCGATCTTGATCGCGCGCCGCACCACCTTGTCGCCCGGGCCGACGACATAGACGAAATTGCCATGCTCGTCACTCTGGATCGCCGAGTTGGGCAGCTGGGGCAAGTCGGTCGAGCCGCTGCGGATCGAGGCGGAGGCGAAGCCGCCGGGCCGCAGTGCCGGATCATAGCTCAGCTGGATACGGGCAATGCCCTGGCGCGTCTGCGGATCGATGACCGGCGAGACCTGCCAGACCACGCCGGTAAAGGCAGTGCTGCTGCCCACCGGGGTGACCTGGGCCGGCACGCCGACATGGAGTCCGGTCAGATCCGCTTCGCTCAATTGCGCGCGCATCTCCATCTCGCCGCCCTTGGCCATGCGGAACAGGGTGCCCGACCCCGAGCTGACGATCTGCCCGGGCTCAACGCTGCGGGTCAGGACCAGGCCGGCCGCCGGCGCGCGGATGTCGAGGCGGCCATTGGTCGCCTGTTGCTGCGCGAGCTGCGCCTGCGCCACGCGCACCCGCGCCGCGGCGGCATCGCGGGTCGCTGTCTTGGCCTCGATATCGGCCTTGGAGATGAAGCCCCGCGAAACCAGCGACTGGGCGCGCACCAGTTCGGACTGCGCGAGCGTCGCATCGGCCTGGGCGACCCTGATCTGCGCGGCAAGCGATTCAGCGGTCTGGGTCTGCACCGAACGATCGACCGTTGCCAGCACCTGGCCCGCCGCGACCCACTGGCCCGGCTCGACCAGGACGCGGGTCACGCGACCGCCCTCGCCGGCGACACCCACCGGCATCTCGCGCTTGGCCGCAAGCGTGCCGGTCGCAGAAATCACCCGCGCAACCGACTGGCGGCCGGGCGCTGCGACCGAGACGGTCGGCACCTGTTCGACCGGGGCCGAAGGATCGGCCTTCTTGCCGCCGTGCATCGTCCAGAAGGCGATACCGACCAGCAACACGACGCCTATGATCGCGCCGATGATCCAGGGCGTGCGATTCGGACGGTCGCCATAGCTCCCGGGAAGCGCCAGATGCTCGTCATTCCCGAATCTCGGCTTCCCGTAGTTCATTTGCGTCACATGCCCCGTCCCGGCTCTTCGCCGCCGTCGTTATCGTGTTACTGTATTAGAGTAATAAGTCACCGACCTCAAGGGGTCGAATTCGACAATCGCGGCCCCATGGCCGTTTCGGTCCATTTTCGCAAGGCATTCGGATCATTCTGGTAAAGAAACAGTTGCATATCGGCCATAGTGGGACGAGGCTCCCGCCCGGCCCGCGCCTGCGGGTCGCAAAATATGGGGAGTGAGCGATGCAGCTTTTGCACCACGGATTCTTCGGCTGGATATTGATCGGCCTGGTGGCCGGCATCCTCGGCAAGATCATCATGCCCGGCAAGGACCCGGGCGGGTTCGTCGTCACCATCCTGATCGGCATCGCGGGCGCATTGCTCGCCGGCTATCTCTCACCGATGATGGGTCTGCACATCGCCGGATGGTGGCAGAGCTATGCCGCGGCGACGGTCGGCGCCATCGTCCTCCTCGCGCTCTATCGCCTGGTGGTGACGCGCCGGACCTGAATCAGACCCGTTCAGCTGAGGTTGGCCCGCGTCGCGGCAAACAGGGCGCGCGGGCCGATCCGGCCCTTTTGATACGGGAGTTTCTCATGCGAATCCTGGCAACAGCGATGGCGCTCGCCGCCTCGCCGCTTCTGCTTGCACCGGCCGCCGCTCAGGTGGCGACGCCGATCATGGCCGACGGCACGATCCTTGATGTCTCGGCCGAAGGCCGCACCACCCGCGTACCGGATGTCGCGACGATCCGCGCGGGCGTGGTGACACAGGGGGCGACCGCCGCTGCCGCGCTTGCCGACAATGCCGCGAAGATGGCGGCGGTGCTCGACGCGCTGAAGCGCGCCGGCATCGCGCCGCGCGACACCAGCACGGCAAATGTCTCGCTCAGCCCGCAATATCGCTATGCCGACAATCAGCCGCCGGTCGTCACCGGCTATCAGGCGAGCAACAGCGTTTCGATCCGCTTCCGCGATATCGCAAAGGCCGGTGCGATCCTCGACGCGCTGGTCAAGCAGGGCGCGAACCAGATCGACGGGCCGAACCTGTCGATCGACCAGCCCGATGCCGCGCTCGACGAGGCGCGTGCCGATGCCGTGAAGCGCGCCCGCGCTCGGGCCGAGCTCTACGCCAAGGCAGCCGGCCTGACCGTCTCGCGCATCGTCTCGATCGCCGAGAGCGGCCAGAATGACGGCAGCAGCCCGCAGCCGATGATGATGGCCCGGGGGTTGATGAAGGCTGAGCCGTCGACTGCGATCGCGCCCGGCGAGACTGATGTGACCGTCACGCTCAGCGTGCGGTTCCTGCTCAAATAGGAAAAGGGCCGCCCGGTTGCCCGGGCGGCCCTTTTTGAACTCTTGCGTGCGCCGGATGCGTTATCGAACGCTGCCGCGCCGCACCAGATTGACGATCGCGAGCAGGATGATCGCGCCGATCAGCGAATAGACGAATGTCGTTACGGTGATGACCTGGTTGATGCCGCCGCCGAAAAGGAACGAAGCGATCACCGACCCGATAATACCGACGACGATGTTGAGAATGATGCCCTGCTGTCCGTCAGTGCGCATCACCAAGCTGGCAAGCCAGCCGCACACACCGCCAACCACGAGCCAAACAATAAGACCGACCATGTTTCCCTCCGTTATTCCCGGCTAGCCCGGGTTCGGAATGGAAAGACGCGTCACTATGGTGATTGTTCCGACAGCGTTTCGTGCGTGCGGCCGATCAAGCTCAATATTTCTGCTGGCGCTCGTACAGCGAACGATAATGCTGGATCCGCGTGACCCGCAGCCCCGGCATGCCCGAACGATCGATCGCGCGCTGCCAGCCGGCGAATTCCTCGACCGTGAGGTTGTAGCGATCGCACACCTCGTCGACCGAGAGCAGCCCGCCATTGACGGCAGCGACGACCTCGGCCTTGCGGCGGACGACCCAACGCGTCGTCTCGGGCGGCGGCAATGTGTCGAGCGTCAGCGGTTCGCCCAAGGGGCCGATCACTTTCGCAGGACGGATCTTCTGGTTCTCTATCATTCTTCAACCTCGATCGGGGCGGGGGGCCCCCTCTCTGATAACAGCTCTAGACCCATGGACTTGAACGCGGGCTAAAGCGGCTCGGTAAACAGCGGGTTCATTCCTGTTGTACTTGCGTTAGCATCTCGGCGACGGAAAGGTTGAACGCACCATGCGCAGGGGCGAACCTGTCGCACTCCTCGATCGAAGGCAGCAGCCGCGCATGATAGAGCGCGGTCGGACTCGCTGCCTGGCGCGCCGCGATCCCCACCATCAGCACCGCCAGATCGGGCGGCAGGATGGTGACGGTCGTATCCGCCTCGAAACGGGGAAAACTCAGATCCACATGCGCCCTTTCCCGGCGACTCGACTCGATTCGAGCGTTCTACGGGAGAGGGTCTGAAGGTCCGGTAAAGGTACCGAAATGGGACTCACTTTGCATCATGGGCGATGCGCGCCTATCTGGCGGCCATGATGTCGGAAGGTGATTTTCAGCTGGGCGCGGAGCTCCGCGGCAAGCGCATTGTCGTGGCGATGTCGGGCGGCGTCGACAGCTCGGTGGTGGCGGCGCTCGCCGCCGCGAGCGGCGCCGAGACGATCGGCGTCACGCTCCAGCTCTATGACCATGGCGAGGCGGTCGGCCGCGCCGGAAGTTGTTGCGCCGGCCGCGACATCCGCGATGCGCGCGCGGTGTGCGACCGGCTCGGCATCGCCCATTATGTCTTCGACCATGAATCGAGCTTCCGCGCCGAGGTGATCGACGGCTTCGCCGACGAATATCTGCGCGGCCGCACCCCGATCCCCTGTGTCCGCTGCAATATGGGGCCGAAATTCACCGACCTGTTCCGCCTCGCGCGCGAACTCGGCGCTGATTGCCTCGCGACCGGCCATTATGTCCGCCGCGTCGAGGGTGCCCAGGGCGCTGAACTGCACCGCGCGGTCGATCCGGCGCGCGACCAGAGCTATTTCCTGTTCGCGACGACGCAGGACCAGCTCGATTTCCTGCGCTTCCCGCTCGGCGGCCTGGCCAAGCCCCGGGTGCGCGAGCTTGCCGCCGCGCTCGGCCTCGGCGTCGCGGCCAAGCCCGACAGCCAGGACATCTGCTTCGTCCCCGACGGCGATTATGCCAGCCTGGTCAGGAAGCTCAGGCCCGAGGCCGATACCAGCGGCGATATCGTCGACGAGGGCGGTCGCACGCTCGGCCGCCACCGCGGCCTGATCCACTTCACCGTCGGCCAGCGCCGCGGCCTCGAGATCGGCGGCACGCCCGAGCCGCTTTATGTGATCCGCCTCGAACCCGAGAGCCGGCGCGTCGTGGTCGGGCCCAGGGCAGCCCTGGGCGTCGAATCGGCGCGGCTTTCCGGCATCAACTGGATCGGCGGCGACCATCGCGGCGCCCTGACCGCCAAGATCCGCTCCCTCGCCAAGCCGGTGCCGGCGCGGCTGATCGGCGATCGGGTGATTTTCGACGCCCCCGAATATGGCGTCGCCCCCGGCCAGGCAGCGGTGCTCTATGCCGGCGACCGCGTGCTTGGCGGCGGCTGGATCGAGGAAACCGAGCGCGCCCTGCTCGCCGCCTAGCGGACGACCAGCGGCGTGCCCCTGAACGGCTCGGGCTGGCAGCCGAGCACCGGATCATAGCGTGCCGAGCGGCTTGCGATCAGCGGCACCCAGGCCGTCACTGTCTTCGTCGCCGGGTCGTCGGAGAGCCGGATCGGTTCCATCCCGGGCTCGAAATCGGCGCGGCAGCTCTTGAGATCGCGATTGCCGATATAGCGGCACGCACAGGCGACGCGGGCGGCATAGCCGGTGCCGAGCTCGAGCTGCGGCGTGGCCGAACGGATATAAAGGAAGGCCGCCGCCAGCAGCGCCAGCAGGACAGCCCCAACGCCAACCGTGATCCGCCTTGCCTTCATGCGCACGCACCCTATCCTACGCCTTATGCTGCGCAAGGCCGCCTTTCTCGCGCTGGTGCCGCTGATCCTCGCCGGCGGCGACGCGCCGCCGCCGGGCAGGCCGCATTACGCGATCGGGCATTGCCCCGGCGCCGACCTCGCCAAAGCGATGCAACCGATCCGGTTGCTTTTCTCCGATCACCCCGAAACCCGCGCCGTCCTGATCACCGCTGACGGCTGCACTGCGCTCAAGGCCTATGCCCCCGGCTATTCGGATGCGAACCGCTTCATCAGCTGGTCGATGGCGAAGACGATCACCGGCCTGCTGGTCGGCGCGCTCGTCACCGACGGGCGGCTGAAGCTCGATGCGCCCGCACCGGTCGCTGAGTGGCGCGCACCGGGCGATCCCCGCGCCGCGATCACGCTGCGCCAGATGCTGCAGATGTCCTCGGGCCTGAAGCATGTCGAAGTCGGCGACCCGATCGAGAATTCGGACACGAACCAGATTCTGTTCGTCAGCCATACCGGCGCGATGGCCGCCGCCGCGATCGATCATCCGCTGGCGACGAAGCCGGGATCGACCTTCCGCTACAGCTCGATGACCACATTGATCCTCGCCGAGATCATCACCCGCACCCTGACCCCCAGCCATGATCCCCGGGTCCGGGCGAAAGCCTATACCGACTTCGCCCAGGCCCGGCTGTTCGGCCCGGCCGGCGTGCACAGCGCAGTGCTCGAATTCGACGGGTCCGGAACCCAGATCGGCGGATCGATCCTGCATATGACGCTCGACGACTGGGGCCGGATCGGCGGCCTGCTGCTCGACGGCAAGGCGGCGGGCGGTCGGCAGGTGGTCGGTCCGGCCTGGCTCGCCTTCATGAAGACGCCGTCGCCGACCAATGCCGAATATGGCGCGCAGCTCTGGCTCAACCGCCCCGGCGGCGCCGAGGGCAAGGCGACGCTGTTCCCCGGCAAGGGCCCGGCAACCGCCGTGGCGGCCGACGGGCATCTCGGCCAGCTCGTCATTGCGAGCCCCGACAGCGGCCCGGGGCGTGGGATCGTGGTGGTCCGCCTCGGCAACACGCCCGATTCACGCAACCCGCCGCTGATGCAGGCGCTTGGTGATGTCGTCGCCAGTTTCGACCGGCAGCCGGCGCGGTGATGCGCCTGCTGATCCTGTTCGCAATGCTCGCCCCCGCCGCAGCGCTCGCCGCTCAGCCCGTGGCCGATCCGCTCGAAGGCACCTGGCGCGGCGCATCGCAATGCCAGTACCGGCCCTCGGCCTGCCGTGACGAGGTCGCCGTCTATCACATTGCCAGGGCCGCACAGCCTCACACATACCGAATGGTGATGAACAAGGTCGTGGGTGGCGAAGAGCAGAATATGGGCGAGCTTGTCGGAACGTTCGACGACGCTTCGCGCACCCTCACCGCGACGAGCTATGATCGGCAGGATCGCCCCGGCCATTGGAGCTTCATCCTGAGCGGCGACCAGCTTTCGGGGCGCCTCGTGACCAGCGACGGCACGCTCTTCAGGCTGATCACCCTGAAGCGGGCCGGGAGCCAGGCGCATCACTGAAGATCCGCTCCACGCCGAAGGCGTCGATGCCGCCGGCCAGATCCCCGAGGCGATCCGCCACCCGCCCTGGCTGCTGATCGGTGCCGGCGCGGTCGCGGGCGGAATCCTGCTGCTCGGCTTGCTCGGCTTTCTGATCGACCACGGCCTCCAGCTCAATTTCGACCGGACGATCCTGCTCGCGATGCGCCACGGCACGATGCATGGCACGCCGATCGGCCCCGCCTGGCTGAAGCTTGCGATGATCGACGTCACCGCGCTCGGCGGCGTGACGGTGCTGCCGATCGTCGTGGCGGTCACCGCCGGCTTCCTCGCGGTCCGGCGCCTGTGGCTGACGCTGGCACTGGTGCTGGGCGGCACGATCAGCGGCTCGATCGCCATCACGCTGATCAAGATCCTCGTTGCCCGCGCCCGGCCCGAAGTGACCGACCATCTCGTTCAGGTCAGCTCTGCCAGCTTTCCGAGCGGCCACGCCGCGAACAGCGCGATCGTCTATCTCACCATCGCCACGCTGATCGACCAGATCGTCGAAGGGCGCGGCACCCGCATCTATATCCTCACCGTCACTGCATTGCTGGTGACCCTGATCGGCATCAGCCGCGTCTATCTCGGCGTGCACTGGCCGAGCGACGTGCTCGCCGGCTGGTGTTTCGGCACCTTATGGGCGCTGGCCTGGTGGGCGCTCGGCGCGTGGCTCCGCCTGAAACGCGCGCGCCGCCAGGCTTTTTGAACGGCGTTTTCCGAGTCGACACATTGCCGCTCCCACCTGCCGCCCTATCTTGGACCGCATCACAGGAGGACTGAATGGCAAGCGAAGTCGCGACTCTGGCAGGCGGATGTTTCTGGTGCACCGAAGCGGTGTTCAAGGATGTGATCGGCGTCGAGTCGGTCGAGAGCGGCTATATCGGCGGCACTGTCCCCAACCCGACCTACAAGCAGGTCTGCGGCGGCGACACCGGCCATGCCGAGGCGATCCGGGTGACCTTCGACACCGACCAGGTCAGCTATGGCGACATTCTCGACATGTTCTTCGCAACGCATGATCCGACCCAGCTCAACCGCCAGGGCAATGATGTCGGCACTCAATATCGCTCGGCGATCTTCCCGCATTCGCCCGATCAGCGCGAAGAGGCCCAGGCAGCGATCGCCCGCGCCGCCGCCGACTGGCCGGCACCGATCGTGACCGCGATCGAGCCCCTGTCGGAATGGTATCCGGCCGAGGAATATCACCAGCGCTATTGGGAAGGCGAAGGCCAGCGCAATCCCTATTGCCTGGCCGTCATCCCGCCCAAGCTGGCGAAGCTGCGCAAGAGCTTCGCCGCCCGGTCGAAGACGGTGGAAGCGGCATAAGCCTCCTTCAGGGAATCGCTTCGCCCTCCACCGGCGGCTTGACCGTCGCATCGCCGCCCAGCGTCTTGTAGGCGAAGCCACCGAGGATTCCGCCGACGATCGGCGCCACCCAGAAGATCCAGAGCTGCGCGAGCGCCCAGCCGCCCACCACCAGCGCCGGCCCTGTGCTGCGCGCCGGATTGACCGAGGTGTTGGTCACCGGAATGCTGATCAGATGGATCAGGGTCAGCGCAAGCCCGATGGCGATCGGCGCGAAACCCGCCGGCGCGCGGCTGTCGGTCGAGCCCATGATCACCAGCAGGAAGAAGAAGGTCAGCACGATCTCGATGACGATGCCGGCCTGCATCGAGAAATGGCCGGGCGAATGCTCGCCCACCCCATTGGCCGCCAGGCCTTTGGTGGCGAGGTCCCAGTCAGGCTGGCCGGAGGCGATGAAATAGAGGAGATAGGCCGCGACGATCGCGCCGAGCACCTGCGCGATCACATAGAGCGGAATGTCCTTGCCGGGGAACCGGCCGCCGGCCCAAAGCCCGAAGGTCACCGCCGGATTGAGATGGCAGCCCGAAATATGGCCGATCGAATAGGCCATGGTCAGCACGGTCAGCCCGAAGGCGAGCGCAACACCAGCAAAGCCGATACCAAAGCCGGGAAAACCCGCGGCAAGGACTGCGCTGCCGCACCCCCCGAAGACCAGCCAGAATGTGCCGAGAAACTCAGCGAGCCCACGCTGCGTGTTCGTCATCATCGCATCCACTCCTCCTGGTGAGTCGTTGCGCTGAGAGGTTAGCGCCCGCAGCCCTGTGGTAAAGCCGTCAGTCGCGATGCGCGGCGCGGCGCAGGCGATCGTTGATCGCGACGCCGAGGCCGGTTTCGGGCACCGGCGCGACCGCTATGCGTGGCTTGTCCGAGGCATCCGCCCGGTAAAGTGCTGAAAACAGGGCCGCAGCGGCTTCGGTCAGATCGCCAGTGGCCGAGAGGGTGTCGTCTCCTGCGACGGCGCCGAAGCCGATCAGCCATTCGTCTGACTTGTAAGCGTTCGCGTTGATTCGTAACCGTTTGGCCGGCGCGTAATGACTCGCGAGTTGGCCGGGCGCCGTAACGAAATTGTTCCCCGGCGAAGGCCGGGGCCCAGTTACGATGGCCCCCGACGCTGGGCCCCGGCCTTCGCCGGGGAACAACTCAGCCAAATCCTCCTCTGTAATCGGCCCGGGCCGAAGGACTCGAACCCCACCCCCCGTAATAACTATCGTCGACTCAAGCCCGGCCTCAGTCGCCCCATCGTCAACAATCAGCGGTATCCGCCCGCCCAGACTCGCCAGCACATGCTCGGCCCGGGTCGGGCTGATCGCCCCGCTCGCATTGGCGGAAGGCGCGGCAAGCGGCTTGCCGGTCGCCGCCAGCAAAGCCCGCATCGCGCGGTGCGCCGGCACCCTGATCGCGATCGTGTCGAGCCCCGCCGTCACCAGCGACGCAATCCCCGCATCGGGCCGAAGCGGCAGCACCAAAGTCAGCGGCCCCGGCCAGAAGGCATCGGCCAGCATCCCGGCCGCATCGTCGAACACCGCGATCCTCTCGGCAGCAGCCCGATCCAGCACATGCACGATCAGCGGATTGAAGCTCGGCCGCCCCTTGGCTGCATAGACCCCCGCCACTGCGCGCGAATCGGTCGCGTCGGCGGCGAGCCCATAGACAGTCTCGGTCGGCACTGCGACCACCGCGCCCGCCGCGATCAATGCGGCAGCTTCGGCGATGGCGGCCTTGCCGTAGGGTAAGGTTCGGGTGGCGACGGGCGGGTTTGGCGGGGTCATCGCCCGGCGCTATAGCCCGCGCGACCGCAGAAAGAGAAATGTCATGACCTTCACCGCCGCCACCGCCGACCAGCGCTTCGTGCTCGACCATATCGTCGACATCGGCGCGCTCGCCGATAGCGACCGCTTCGCCGCCGCGACCAGCGATGTCGTCGACGCAGTGCTCGAAGGCGCAGGCGATTTCGCGGCCGGCGAATGGGCACCGCTGCTGCGCGCAGGCGATACCGTTGGTGCGAAATGGACCCCGGAGGGCGTCGTCATGCCCGAAGGGTTCGGCAAGGCGTATCGCGACTATGTCGAGGGCGGCTGGGGTACGATCGGCGTGCCGGAAAGCGCCGGCGGCCAGGGTCTGCCCTTCGCGCTGCAGACTGCAGTGCTCGACACGCTCGGCACGGCAAATATGGGCCTCGCCCTCGCCCCGACCCTAACGGTCGGCGCGATCGAAGCGCTGATCCATCACGGCTCGCCCGAGCAGCAGGCGCTCTATCTCCCGCATCTCGCGACCGGCGCCTGGACCGGCACGATGAACCTGACCGAGCCCCAGGCCGGCTCGGACGTCGGCGCGCTGCGCACCCGCGCCACGCCGCGCGGCGACGGCACCTGGAGCATCAAGGGCACCAAGATCTTCATTTCGTTCGGCGACCATGACATGGCGCCCAACATCGTTCATCTCGTCCTCGCCCGCACCCCCGATGCGCCGCCGGGGACCAAGGGCATTTCCCTCTTCCTCGTCCCCAAATACCGGCCCGATGCCGAGGGCAATCCCGCCGCATTCAACGATGTCCGCGTGGTTTCGATCGAGCACAAGATGGGGCTCCATGCCTCGCCCACTTGCGTCCTCAGCTTCGGCGACCATGACGATTGCGTGGGCGAGCTGATCGGCGAGGAGCTTGGCGGCATCCGCGCCATGTTCGCGATGATGAACAATGCCCGCCTCAATGTCGGTCTGCAGGGCGCTCAGGTCGCCGAGGCAGCCACCCAGGCAGCGGTCGCCTATGCCCGCGAGCGGATCCAGTCGCCGCGCGCCGGATCGCCGAGCCGTGACTCGGTCGCGATCATCGAGCATCCCGATGTCCGCCGCATGCTGATGCGGATGAAGGCACAGACCCAGGCGGCCCGCGCCCTGGTCTATTTCGCCGCCGGCCATGTCGACCGCGCGACGCTGGGCGAAGAGGGCGCGCAGGCCCGGCTCGACCTGCTGACGCCGCTTGCCAAGGCGCATGGCACCGATATCGGCTGCGAGGTCAGCTCGATCGGCATCCAGGTCCATGGCGGCATGGGCTATATCGAGGAGACCGGCGCAGCCCAGTTCTTCCGCGATGCGCGGATCACGCCGATCTATGAAGGCACCAACGGCATCCAGGCCGCCGACCTGGTCGGGCGCAAGCTCAGCTTCGACAATGGCGGCACCTTCGCCGCGCTGATCGCCGATATGCGTGCGGAAGCGAAGGACGCAGGGCTGGTTGGGCTGATCGACGCCTGCGACGAGATCGGCCGCTCGCTGCTGACCCGCGACACTGACGACCGGCTCGCCGCGAGCTATCCCTTCCTGACCATGCTCGCGACGGCGGTGTGCGGCTGGCTGATGGAGCGCCAGGGCCGCATCGCCGCGACGAGCGAAGGCGATCCCGCCTTCCTGGCGATGAAGATTGCGGCCGCGCGCTTCTATGTCGAGCAGATCGTGCCCGAGGCGATGGGGCTCAAGGCAGCAGCGATGGCGAAAGCGGAGGTGCTGTATTCAGTGGGGCCGGAGATGTTCGCAGCCTGATTCAAAACGTCATGCCGGACGTGTTCCGGCATCCACTCTGCGGCCTTGAGTTGATCAAGAGAACGGAGCGGTCCGCTTGTACCGCGGTGGCCCCCGGAACAAGCCCGGGGTGACGGGGACGCCTACGCCCCCTCGCGCTCCAGCAGATCTTCGGCGTCCAGGCCAAGCAGCTTGATATGCGCGCTGATCCGCGGCCAGCTCTCGCGCAGGAAATGGGACCGCTCGGCCAGCCGCAGCTTTTCCGCCGCGCCCGGCAACACGAACATGCCGACGCCGCGCCGGACCTCGACATAGCCGTCGTCCTGGAAGCTCTGATAGGCCTTGGCGACCGTCAGCGGATTGGCACCATGCTCGGCGGCCAGCGCGCGGACTGAGGGAAGCTGGTCCCCCGCGCGATATTCCCCGCGCAGAATCGCGGCTGAAATGGTGCCACGCAGCTTGATATAAACCGGGCTGTCTTCGCTGTTGAGCGCTGTCATGCTGCCTTAATACACCGCTTGGGCCTTGAGTCCAGTGCTATGTCCAGTATCGGACAATTTTGTCCGATTCCGGACGGGGACGCTCCTCCAGAGGCTTAGAAACTGTCCCGATGAAGACGAATCCCGCAATTTTCTCCGGCGCCGCGCCGAACGCATCGCGCACCGCATCCGCATAAGCCGACCATCCCGTCAGCCATCCGCCGGCGAATCCCATGGCATGCGCTGCGTGCAAAAGGTTCATGCAGGCAGCCCCGGCCGAGAGCTCCTGCTCCCAGAGCGGGATATGGCTTTCGACCTTGGGTGAGGACAGCACGACCACCAGAGTCGGCGCCTGATGCGCGAACTGTTCGAGCGCCTCGATCTCCAGCCGCGCCGGCTGGGGCCGCTCGGCAAGATAGGCGCTGGTGATGACCGCGCTCAGCGCGTCGCGCCGGTCGGCCGGCACCACGACGAACCGCCACGGCGCCAGCTTGCCATGATCGGGGGTTCGCGCCGCAATCTCCAGCATCTGCGCGAGCTGCGCGTCGTCCGGGCCGGGCGCGACGAGATCGCGCGGCTTGCCGGAACGGCGGGTGGCAAGAAGGGCGAGCGGCGAGCTGGTGTCGTTGAACATGGCGGTCCTCTAGCGAGGGGCGCGCATATTTACACCCCGGCGGATGCCGCTAGTCTCCTTTGTTACCAAGACCGCCGCATGCGACGGTGCGTCAATGATTTCAGGGAGTTCATGCCATGGTCGAAACGCCGACCGCCGACAGCCCATCCGAGCCCGATATCAGCCATGTCCCGCCTTATGCGGGCAAGACCTGGATGGGCCATCCGCCCCAGCTCGCCCGGCTCTTCTCGATCGAGATGTGGGAGCGGTTCGGCTTCTACGGCATGCGCGCGCTGCTCGTGCTCTATCTCACCAAGCATTTCCTGCTTGCGGATCACGAAGCGAACGGCGTCGTCGGCGGTTTCCTCAGCCTCGTCTATCTGACGCCCCTGGTCGGCGGCTGGCTCGCCGATCGCTATCTCGGATCGAAGCGCTCGGTGAAATTCGGCGCACTGGTGATGGCTTTGGGCTATTTCCTGCTGTGCTTCGGCGGGCAGCAGGGCGTACCCTATGCGACGATCGACGGCACCCGCTACAATGTCACCCAGGCCGCGCCCGCGACGCCGCTGGCGGTCAACGACGCGCCGCAGACGATCGTGATGAACAACCAGACGGTGACAATCCACGGGCTTCCCGACGGATCGGTCCAGTTGCTCGGCCCGGTCGGCCAGGTCACCCGGACGGTCACGGCCAAGGCGTTCAGCGCCGGCGCCGACCGTTCGCCCTTCTTCAGCGCGATGCTGCTCGTCGCGCTCAGCCTGATCGTGATCGGCAACGGCTTCTTCAAGCCCAATATCTCGACCATCGTCGGCTCGCTCTACAACCAGGGCGACCGACGCCGCGACGCCGGCTTCACCATCTTCTATGCCGGCATCAATCTCGGCTCGATCCTCGGCCAGGCGGCCTGCCCCTGGCTGGTCAATCATTTCGGCTGGTGGGCCGGGTTCCTGATCGTCTCCTGCGTGCTGCTGATCGCCTATCTGCTGCTGCAGTTCGATGGCGGACGCCTCACCGGCTATGGCGAGCCGCCGACGCAACCGGGGCCGGACCGTGCCCCGCTCATCTATCTCCTCTCCTTCGTCTCGGTGATCATCTTCTGGCTGATCTTCCAGAATGTGATGACCACCCCCGAGGCGACGCCGGGCGGCGGCATCATCGGCTACATCATGGCGACCTCGTTCCTGGGCAAGGCGCTGCTGGCGATCTTCCTCGCGGCAGTGATCGGCATTCCGATCTGGTCCTGGCGCGTCGGCGAGAAGGTCGAGCGCGAGATGATGCTCGCGGCGATCATCCTCGTCGTGTTCAACGTCACCTTCTGGGCCCTGTTCGAGCAGGCGGCCTCGTCGCTGACCCTGTTCGCTGACCGCAACACCACGCTCGAACTGTTCGGCTTCCACATGTCGGCGGCCGCGACCCAGCAGTTCAACCCCCTCGTCGTCGTGACCTTCGCGCCGGTGATGAGCTGGCTGTGGCTGACGCTGGCGAAGCGCGGGCTCGAGCCGTCGATCCAGGTCAAGTTCGCCATCGCGCTGATGCTGGTCGGGCTGGGCTTCATCAGCCTGGCCTTCAGCGGATCGACCGCGAACGAGGTGTTCCGGGTGTCGCTCTGGTGGCTGGTGCTGACCTATTTCCTCCACTCGATCGCTGAGCTGTGCATCTCGCCGGTCGGCCTGTCGATGATCACCAAGCTGTCGATCGCGCGGATCGTCGGCATGATGATGGGGGTGTGGTTCCTGTCGATCTCGGTCGGCGAATATCTCGCCGGTGCCGCGGCCCAGTCAGCCTCGGTACAGACGGTCGGCGGGCAGGTGACCAATCCCGAACTCAGCCTGCATACCTATCTGCACACCTTCCAGACCGGCGGCCTGCTGACGATCGGCGCGGGCGTGGTCCTGCTGGTGATCTCGCCCTGGCTCAAGAAGATCATGCACGGCGTTACCTGATGGAGACTGACACATGACGATGGTGCTGGCAGCAGCGATCGCGTTCCTCGGCACGCATTTCCTGCTGTCGCACCCCTTGCGCGCGCCGATCGTCGGGCGGATCGGCGAGGGGGCGTTTCTCGGCCTTTATTCACTCGTCGCGGCGATCACTCTGGGCTGGCTGGCCTTCGCCTATCGCACGGCCGGCCCCGAGCAACCCTTGTGGCCGGTCGACGACGACCTCTGGATCATCGCAACGGTGCTGATGCTGGCCGCGAGCGTGCTGCTGATGGGCTCGTTGCTCGGCAATCCGGCGCTTCCCAATCCCGGCACGCCGGGCGCGCTGCCGGCTGAAGCGCGCGGCATCTTTGCCGTCACCCGACATCCGATGATGTGGAGTTTCGCGCTCTGGGGCGTTTCGCACATCCTCGTCTTCCCGATCCTGTCGAACCTCATCCTGTGCGGCGCGATCATCCTGCTCGCCTTGGTCGGTGCCGCGCTCCAGGACCGCAAGAAGCAGGCGCTCCAGCCCGAGCGCTGGCGCGCCTGGAAAGCGCGCACCTCCTACTGGCCCTATGCCGCCGTCGCCGCCGGCCGGGCGAAGCTCGGCGGATACCGACCGCATGATATCGCCGGCGGCCTTGTCCTCTGGCTCGCCGCAACCTGGGCCCATGGGCCGCTGGCCGGTGTGCCCGCCGGCATCTGGCACTGGTTCAGCTGAGCCGTTTCACCGCTCCGAAGAAAAAGAGGATTCACGCGAAGCCGCGAAGCCGCGAAGCTTTTTGAAGGCATGGGGCAGTGGTCATGATCGCGCGAGACATCTCTGCTTCGCGGCTTCGCGTGAATCAATCTTCTCCGAACATTCTTTTTCGGCCTTTTGATTCAAATCAACGGCCATATCGTAGAGAGGTCGCCCCCGACCGGCGCGTCGCACCTCCGATCACGCTCTTTCCCATGACCGGAAAAATATAAGCGCACCGGCACCATCGCGGTGCCGGGCGCCGCTTTACCGCGCTGTTTCCACTGCTGTTATCATGCTGGAGTGGGCCCTTCGGGTTGGACAGGTGATCCGGTATTGCTGTGACGGTGAGTTGGGGTTTTCGAGGAGGAGACCCATGAGGACCCGTCGTTTTTTCACAGTCGAGTTCAAGCGCCGGGTGGCGCA